>JAEEGH010002630.1_pt1 | contig 48250 bp, 35 predicted proteins | sample 9134181 | NCBI WGS metagenome assembly JAEEGH01 (sample SAMN16246544, study PRJNA631951) | gut metagenome | biome: gut microbiome; feature: rumen; material: DP-attached | host: Bos | place: Iran: Karaj | collected 2018-10
CGTCGGCACCATAGCGAATAGCAGCGACAGCGAGAGCCTCATTACCCTTCATTAATGTTACTTTATCGTTCATCGTTTCTACGGTTTTGTTTTTTAAAGATTGATTACTTGTTTACTTCTCTACAACACGATATACCTCAATGCAAGCGTCGGGGCACACGAGCGCGCAGCTCGAGCATCCAATGCACTTGTCGGGATTTGCCATATAGGCATAATGGTAACCTCGGTTGTTTACTTCATTTTTCTTCAGGTCAAGCACGTCTTGCGGGCAGGCCACAACGCACAGGTTGCATCCCTTGCAGCGCTCGGTGTTGACCGTAACTGCTCCATTAATTTTTGCCATAATATTTTAAAGTGTTTTAGTTAAGTCTCGCAAAGATACAAAACTTCTTACAATTTATCACTATAATTGGCAAAGAATTTTTCCACAAACTTTTTAAGACAACTAAGGACAGCTTTTATTATCGTTTAATGCTTTAATTTGATAGTTGACAGGAACGAGCTCTTGAACGGCGAAAATGCGCCGCAATACACAGACAGCGCCGACGTGCGGTTCTCGACGAGTGCTTATGATGTGATAAAGGCCCGCTATGTCTTCGACAATATCTTTACAACCTGCTCAAAATAAATTCTGTTCTCACATAAATCCTAATGACCGATTCGGGTTAAATGAGGATGAGGGCTGCGAGGGCGATTGCGGTGATGGCTGTGACGCCCATAATGAGGGTCATTAGGGTGAAGGAGCGATAGCCGTCGGTGGTGCGGATTCCGCCAAAGCCGGTGACTACCCAGAAGTAGCTGTCGTTGGCGTGCGAGACGGTCATTGCGCCTGCGCCTATCGCCATGACGACGAGTGTTGCAGCAAGAGGTGTGGTGAAGCCCAAAGCGTGCATCATTGAGCCTGCGTCGCTGAACATTCCCATAAGGCTTGCCGTGGTGGTTATTGCGACTGTGGATGAACCTTGTGCCGACTTGAGGATGGCGGCAATTAAGAAAGGAAAGATGACTCCGAGCGCTGAGAGCGTACCAGTGTATTGCTTTAAAATCTCGACAAAACCGCTCTCGACTATCACAGTGCCAAGCACACTGCCAGCAGCGGTGATGAAAATAATGGGGCCAGCGGTCATGAGCGAATCGTTGATGATTCCATAGGATTGTTTGAACAAATGGCGCTTGGCAAGCAACGGCAGGCAACACAGGAATGCAACCATAAGAGCTATGACAGGTTTGCCAAGGAATGTCAAGATTGTGGCGAGCCACTCGGGCATTGCCACGAGCGACACCACGCTACCCATTGCCATGAGTAGCACTGGCACGAGTATAGGGAGGAAGGAGAAGAACGCTGAAGGATAGTTTTGGGTTTCTTCGGCGTTTTTGTCATTGTCGATTTCAATGCCAACAGTTGTTATCTTCTTGCCAATCTTGCCAGCAAAGAAATAGGCTGGAATGAGAGAAATGAGCGAAATGACCACGCCCACAGCGATAACCATTAGCAAGTTGTCGTCAAGGCCCATCATGCCTGCAGCAGCTACCGGGCCTGGAGTGGGCGGGATGAAGACGTGGGAGGCAAAGAGACCTGCACCAAGGGCGAGCATCAGGCTTGCTTGGGGTTGAGCGGTGCGCCGTGCGAGCGATTTTCCAATAGGGCTCACTAGCACGAAACCACTGTCGCAAAATACCGGAATCGACACAATCCAGCCAATGAGCATCATCGCCAGGCGAGGGGACCTGCGCCCCACCACCCTCTCGACGCCACGAGCCATCGACAAAGCTGCGCCCGTCTTCTCAAGAATTGTGCCTATTATAGTGCCAAAGATTATCACTAATCCAATGCCCGTGAAGATGCTCGAGAATCCACGACCGATGACGTCGGGGACGGTTTTCAAGGGCACACCAAGCACCACCGCAAGCACAAGTGCAGTAGCGATTATGGCAATGAAAGGATGAATCTTCCACCTTGCGATGGCAAGCACCATCAGCAAGATTGCTAATATGAAGATGAAGAGGGTTGACAAAAGATAAGTTTTAAGTGGTAAAAGTTAAGTGTTAAATATAAATCCCCCACCTGAGACAGATAGGGGATTTACGGGATATTTATCGTTCTTGGAAGTTGAACTGAGAGTTGTTGAGCAGAACGTTAAATGACGACTCAGTGCGAAGTGGAGCGAGATTCACATAAGGAGCATCATTTAGCTTAATGTCGTAAAGACCTCCGTATCCATTGGCCAGGCACGACTCCAGATACTTGATACCCTGAGCCTTGTTACCCATGGCTGCCTGCAAAGCAGCAGCATAATAGTAGGCCTCGCCTCCAATGGGAACATAGATTTTAATCATTTTCTCTCCCCATGCAGTTGCCTCAGTGTCACGTCCGAGTTCATGCAGCGCGAATCCAGTGAGCGAAGTGAGTTCACTGTCATCAAGAGTGAGCACTTTCTCAAAGTCGGCCTTAGCAGCAGCATTATTCTTAAGATGGTTCTTGTTGAGCCATCCACGCAGCATCAGCGCGTCGGCATTCTCAGGCTCAGCATTTACAGCTTTAGTCACAAGAGGAAGAGCCTCTTTGTACTTCTTTTGAGCAATCATCATTCTTGCCTTGGTGAGCAAAGCAGGCACATAGTCCTGATTGAGAGCCAAAGCCTGGTCAAGAGTTGCCAATGCAGTCTTGTAATTGCCACCCTTACCTTGGCGCAACTCAATCATGCTCTTAAGCACATAACCATCGGGGTTAGTCGCATCACTAGCGATGGCTTTATTGATATAGTTATAGGCCTGGTCATAGTCACCAAGCTGGAAAAGACACATTGCCTCGTCGTTGTAGATGGTGGAATATTCCATCAGGTTATTGTTAGTCATAACCTTGAGGTCGCGAAGAGCTTGTCCATAGTGCTTGTAGTTGAGAGCAAGAGCTGAGCTCAGGCGATAGAAAAGACCATTGCGTGGGTTCTCATCGATAACGGTGCGCAGCGAACCCATAACATCGTCATAATGATCCCTGGCGAGAGTGAAGAGTCGATTAATTGATTCGCCATTGTCATCGGTCACGCCCATCGAAATGAGATAAGTGTCGGAAGCATCACGATATTTTCCCAGCAATTCCTGAACATAGCCTCGATTTAAATAAACCTTAACCTCGGCAGGATAGAGTGAAATAGCATTGTTAACCCATTTCATTGCCTCCTCTTCCTTGCCTTGCTTGGCAGCGATGCATCCCAGGTTGAACATTGCCTCATAGTTGCGAGGTTGTTGCTGGAGGATAGTCTCAAATTGCTTTTTAGCAACTTCATAGTCACCACTTTTATAGGCGCAATAGCCTTTCATGTCAACCCACGAAAGACTTTTGGGATCGATTTCAGCCGCTTTATCAAAATCGGCCATAGCTGCTTGATAATCTTTCTTCATTTCATAGAGTTTACCCCTGAGCAGATAGGCGTCAAACAGCAACTCGGTCTCCTTGCTTGGAGCCAATTGAATAACACGTTCAACATCGGCCATAGCAGCGTCGTAGTCATTGTTGTAAAAGAGCTGGTTAGCCCTCATAAACAAGGTGTTGTAGTCATTAGGGTTCTTGATGAGGTGATCATTGTAGACCTTCATGACTGCCTGCGTGATTTTGTCGGAATTCTGTGCACTTGTGGCAAAGCAAGTAAAGATTGCCATCATCAGTGCCAGAACAAATAATTTTCTAAATTTCATATCTTAAATCGTTTATCGAATATGTTTTTTTCTGGAGATTAACTTAACTTTTATTTCTATCTTTCAAAGTGTGCATCGTGGCAACGGCCATCAGCGCGGCAGTCTCGGTGCGAAGCCGGCTATCGCCAAGCGTAACCGGCACGAATCCCGCCTTCAACGCAGCTTCCACTTCCATTGGGTCGAAGTCACCTTCGGGCCCTATCATCACCATCGCGTCACGATTTGGGTCATAGACCTGGGCCAGCGAATGGCGCTCGTTGCGTGGAAGCGACTCGTCGCAATAGGCAATGAAACGTTGCGCTTCGCTAGGCTCATCAATGACATTCTTGATGGGTGTTAGCTCGTCGAGCTGTGGCAGCTGTGCCTTGAGCGACTGCTTCATGGCCGCTACAAGAATCTTGTGGAGACGTTCGGTTTTGAGCACCTTGCGCTCACTGTGTCGGCACAGGAGCGGTGTGATGCGGTCGATACCCATCTCGGTGCACTTCTCGGCCATCCACTCAATGCGGTCGAGGTTCTTGGTGGGAGCTACGGCAATCATAATTTTGCTGCCCCAATGTGGAGGACATAGCTCCTGCGATAGAATCTCAATTGCGCAATGCTTGGCGTGAGCCAATGCAACGCGGCAGTGATAAAGAGTGCCATCGCCATCAATCACCTCGATTTCGTCGCCCTCGACCAGCCTGAGCACCCGCACACAATGACGCGACTCCTCCTCGGGAAGAGCAAGTGTAGTAGCTATGTCGGGGGCAAAGAAACGATGCATTTTATTAATTCATAATTCACAATGCATAATGCACAATTGGGCTGCGCCTTTGGTTAATGCATTGTAATTAAATCATAACAGTTAAGCGGTTTTAAGTTTTTCAGCTTCTTCCTTGCGAGGATCCTTGAAGATGAAGAAGAATGAAATAGCAACTACAAGAGCGTAGGCTGCGAAGATGTACCACGATGTAGCCCAACCACCCATTACAGCACTTGGACCAGCAGCAACTACCGACTCGGCATTTACAAAGTGGTCAACGATAGCCTGAGCACTCAGTGTACCGATGGTGGCACCAATACCGTTGGTCATCACCATGAATAATCCTTGTGCGCTACTGCGTATCGACTCATCGGTCTGCTGGTCAACATAGAGGGCACCTGAAATGTTGAAGAAGTCGAATGCCACACCATAAACCACACAAGAGAGCACAAACAAGATTACACCTGGCATGCCTGGGTTACCCAAACCAAAGAATCCAAAGCGGAATACCCACGCAAACATTGCAATGAGCATCACGTTCTTGATACCAAAGCGCTTCATGCAGAATGGGATGAGCAGGATACATAATGTCTCGCTGATTTGCGATAACGAAATCAGAGCGTTGGCATGCTGAGCTGCAAATGTGTCGGCATATTCCTTAATGCCCTCAAAGGCAGTGAGGAAAGGATTGGCAAAACCATTAGTAATTTGCAGTGAAACACCGAGCAACATTGAGAAGATGAAGAAAATCGCCATCTTCTTCTGCTTGAACAGCGTGAAAGCACGAAGTCCGAACACATCGACAAGCGAGCTGCTCTCGGCGTTCTTGTTGACTGGGCACTTGGGCATGAACAGCGCATAGATGGCGAGAAGGATGCTGAAACCACCCGACATAAAGAACTGTCCATAGTTATGCTGAAGTCCTGTAAAGTCAACTGTTAGCATAGCGCAGATGAAACCAATGGTACCGAACACACGGATGGGAGGGAATGCCTTGACGGTGTCCATACCAGCCTTGGTCAACGCATTGAAGGCTACCGAGTTGGCAAGACCGATAGTTGGCATGAAGAATGCCACACTAATGGTATAAGGCAAGAACAGAGGCCAGAACGAAGGGGTGTCGCCAGCCGACATTGCATAAGCGCCTGCAATGAGCATAAACACACCAGCAATCACGTGTGCCAAACTGAGCACCTTCTGTGCCTGTATCCAGCGGTCGGCCACAATACCAAGAAGTGCTGGCATGAACAAGGACACGATGCCCTGCACTGCATAGAACCATCCTATGTCGCCTGCTAGTCCATGAGTAGCGAGATATCCACCCATGCAGGTGAGGTAAGACCCCCAAACAGCGAACTCCAGGAAGTTCATGATAATCAACTTAACTTTTAGATTCATAGTCTTTTGGTTTTTAGATTATTATTTAATTTATTTTTTTATTCGGGCAGTTCCTGAGAAGCAGGCTCATTGCCAAGCTTCTCATTGATAGTCTTTTGGATGCTAGCGGCGAGCTCATATTTCTCAAGCTCGACAGCACGTGACAGTTTTTGGCGCAATTCGTCGACACTAAGGTCGGCAAGAGTGCGCTTGGGCTTAACAGCCACTTTACCCTTCTCACCATCCTTGATAAGGAAACCGGTCTTGTCAAGCACCTCTTGAGTGGTGTAGATGGGCGCATTGGTTCGTAAAGCCAGTGCAATAGCATCGCTGGTGCGCGATTCGAGCTCCAAATCGTGCTCTTTAGTAGAGAGTTTTAGCCTCGACATAAACACACCTTCGCTAAACTTGTAGATGAGCACCTCGTCAAGGCTAATGCCAAAGGCATGAAACATGCTCACCATCAAGTCATGCGACAAGGGACGAGGTGGAATCACATGCTCCAAACGCATTGCAATGGCCTGCGCTTCGGGCGCTCCAACCACAATGGGCACACGCAAGTCGCCATCGTGCTGCTTGAGCAACAAAGCATAGGCACCCTGCTGAATCTGGCTATAGGTGATGCCCATCACGTCCATTTCTATTTTGTTTTCAGTCATTATGTCAGTTTATCGTTATTCGTTTATCGTTTATTGAAGACATTTGTGAGACTAATCAATTTAGGTTTATTCTTGTTTTCTTGTTTTCTTGTCCTCTTGTCTTCTAGTTTTCTTAAAGGGTTATCACGCCGCTACCGTAGCACAGGTGTTGGTCCTTATCGTAGATGACAGCAAACTGGCCCGGAGCGATGCCCTGAATGTCCTCGTCACTCTCGATGAGCCATTGTGAGCCATCGACTTGAATGAGTCGGCCCTTGGCAAAATGCGGAGTGTGACGATTCTTGAAAGTTATCTCGTGTGAGCCATCCTGTCCTTGCCATGGGTTACCACTGATAAAATGCATCTCATCAAGATGAATCTCGCGACCATACTGCTTGCTGGTGCCATAACCATTGCTCACATAGATGGCGTTGTCCTGAATGTTCTTCTTCACCACATACCATGGTCCGCCACTCAAACCCAGGCCCTTGCGCTGCCCGATGGTGTGGAACCAATAGCCATTGTGCTCACCCAGTTTGCGACCAGTCTCAATCTCGATGATAGGTCCGCGCTTCACGCCCAAGTGACGTCGAATGAAGTCGTTGTAGTCAATCTGGCCTAAGAAACAAATGCCCTGGCTATCCTTGCGACCTGCATTGGGGAGCTTCACTTCCTGAGCTATCTCACGCACACGAGCCTTGGGCATGTTGCCAATAGGGAAAATGAGGTGACGCAACTGGTCGTAGGTTATCTGTGCCAAGAAATCGGTTTGATCCTTGACTGGGTCGACAGCCGTAGCGAGGTACTTAGTGCCATCAATCTCGCAAGTAGTGGCATAATGTCCAGTTGCAGTGAGATCGAAATCCTTGCCCCAACGCTGCTCGAAATATCCGAACTTAATCATGCGGTTGCACATCATGTCGGGATTGGGAGTAAGGCCAGCCTTCACAGTGCGCAGGGCATATTCCATAACATTGTCCCAATATTCCTCGTGGAGCGACACAACCTCGAGAGGCAAACCATAGCGATGAGCAATGAGGTTGCACATCTCGATGTCTTCCTCGGCGCTGCAGTCGCCCTCATCGTTGTCCATTCCGATGCGAATGTAGAACAGTTGCAAGTCGTGCTGCGCCTGTTGCACAAGCTCGTGAACGACTACTGCGCTGTCAACTCCTCCTGATATGAGAACTGCTATTTTCATTCGTTATAAGTTGGTCGTTAATCGTTTTATGCTTTTTCGAGCACTTCGCTATCCTCATCGTCTTTTTCGTTTACAATGTGAATTGCGATAAGGTAGTCGAGGGAAATCTTGCCCGGTCCAGCCAGGAGCATGTAGGCAAAGATGCCGATGAACATGATGGGATAGCCGGGCTCGAAGATGAACATCTGCCCTGCACTCGAAACACTGGTTGCAGTGAGCATCACAGTCTCGGCATAAATCATCACTCCAATCGATGGAATGAGCGCTACACGAGTAAAGAGGCCAAGAATGATAAAGACTGCACACACAATTTCAAGCACTACAATAGCCACCAGAGCCGACTCGCCTGGGAGGCCCATAGAGCCCACTGCTGCATTGGCAAACTCCTCGAGGTGAGTCATTTGTCTCACTCCCATCTGCAGGAACATTAATCCTGTGAACAGCCTCAAGAAAAGACGCGAGAGGTTGCTATAGGTGTGCCCCGCGTTAAACATCATGAAGGTCTTAAGCCATTTGGGTATGTTTATCATCTTGATATATTTTATTAGTTCGTTAGTTGTAAAAATAGCTGAATTTACCTCGACATTAGGTTCTTGACAAAATCAACAGTTTTGTTCTTGGCTATCACATTGAGGTTCTCATCGAGAATATAGACACAAGGAATGATGCGAAGGTCGAGTTTCTCGTACGCATCCTTGCTGGCTCCCACGATCCAAGTAGATGAATAGGACTGCGAGTCGTCATCCCATTTCTTGGGAGTGTCGCCAATCATGATATTCACCACCTCAATTTGCCCACTCTCAACAGCTTTTCCAAAAGCGATATCAGTGTTGAGTCGCATGCGCTCGATAGAACTACCAGTGTTGTTGTCGCTGAACAAGAGCACATAGAGCTTGGCACTAGACTTCACGTCGGTCAGGTGCTTGCGAACTCCAGTAATTGAATTGAATTCAAAATCATAGATAGGTGCGCCAAGCTTGCTTGACTCGATGCGCTTAACTTGCTCAGAATAATGGTTGCGTGCGTCCTTCTTTAGCCACGATGCATCGGCAGCACTCTTGGCAAAAGCGAGATAAAGGTCGTCGATAAAGTCGAAATCGTGATAATACAACAGATATTCGGCAATAGATAGCAATTTAGTGTAATTGTCGTGGTTGGCTTGCGCTTTGAACATGAGGTCGCGCACCGAAGCAAGCGACACGTTGACATTGGCGCCAGCTTTCATAATCTCAAAATAAGTGAGCATCGCATCCATGAGCAAGCTGTCGTTCTTAGCCTCGAAAGGCTTGGTGAGATTACAGTTTTCCCAGAAATGCTGAACACTGTAATTGCAACGGCTCTCGATGTTGGAGCAAGTGTCGGGAGCTACGGGGAAGTCAAAGAGAGTGGATTGCGCCGAAGCATTAACCCCTGACAATAAACACGTTACAACTGCCAATATATATAATATATTTTTCATTTCAACGATTAATAATATTTATATTTATATTTAACTTGCTAAATTACTGCAAAAAACACAACGAGCAAAACATATTGCCCTAAAAAAAACTTAATAGCCTCAAAAAGATATCCACAAGGCACCACTATGCAGCCAAGAATGCCATCATATCACCATACTTGTTGTGCCAATTAACAGAAAAGAAATTCCCGCAATGAGGTTAACCATTGCGGGAATTATAGGATAAAACTGGAGCCACGAACGGGACTCGAACCCGTGACCTACGCGTTACGAATGCGTTGCTCTACCGACTGAGCTATTGTGGCTAATGCAGTCGTCAAAAGCGACTGCCTAATTTCTTGACGGCCAAACCTGTTGCTAATAAACCGCCTGCCTACTATAGGTTAGCGTTATCTTAGCCTTCTTTAAATCAAGCTTGGCTAATGACGGCCTTGACACCGCAGGCGCTATCTTAGTCACAACCTCGGTGGTTGAAGTATTGGCATAATAGTAGTAATAGGATGACGAAGAGGTGTTGGAGTAGGTAGTGACATCAATAGGCATAATCACAAACTCCATATCGCTTGCTGGAGCCACCCCACCCTTTTTCTTAATGATGTCGAGCACATAGTTTCTCAGTCCACTGAAAATGTAGGAGTGTGTAAGCTCGTCATATTCGGCATAGAATGCATCCTTATTGTTGGTTAGGGAGTCTTTCTCAAAGAACTCATCGCGATAGCTCTTCTTCACCATAAGCAGGTACTTGGGCGGCGCAATGTCATACTTGTTGGCCACCTTCTCGGCTGGTATTTTCAACGAGAGTCCATTTATCACACCCAAAGCATCTTGGGTTTCGGACTTAAACTTATCTATAATTTCCTGAATTGGGAAAGTTGCCTCAACCTCATATCCAGCAGGCCCCATAACAATGGCTTCGCCACTATTAACCATAGCTTGAACTTGTGGGTCAACATTGAGCGAGATGTTGTTGTTATAGACAACCTCGGGCGTCACAGCCATGTAACTTTGCTTCCAAGCCGGGTAAATGGTGTCGGTGGTTTCGGTCGTTTTCTCGTATTTCTTGTAATAGGTAACAAACTCAATATCATAGAGATTCATCACGCGTCCCTGTCCATAGCTATTGGTAATGTAGATGCCTGGGAAATAAGAGGCAAATGACCTAGGGGTGTTGAAAACCGACTGATCTTCCTTGTACTTGTTGAATATGTCTCTTGCATAGCTCACAGGCACAGGCACGCTTATCTCATAGTAAGAATAAGATGAACCAGTGCTTGTATAGGAACTTTTGCGGGTTAGCTCGTTAGTCGAGTAGGTAATTGAACCCATCAGCTCATCGGCGGTGTAATATCCCGATGGATCAAAGTCGGAGAAGATGGGCACAGGAAGCTGCTTATTAAGCTTGTACACATTCATTCGCATGGGCGCGAGAGAGTCGCCGATTACATCGGTAGTTGCCACTCTCATCGTAACAAAGCAAGAGTCGATCCATTGGGCACCTCCATGAACTCCGACAGTATCGATGGTGGTAGTGGGCATAAATTGTGCCACCACATCGCTAACCAGAGTGCCATAACCGTCGGCATTCACATTTCCAAGCAGCTGAATGCTACTGCGAGAACGAAGATGGGTGTTTCTCACTGAATTGCCAGTGAAAAAGAATCCTGAATCTTCGATAATAGCTGAATGTATATCTGAGATAGATGTTCCTATTGTCTCTTCGGTACACGACCCAAGGCTAATCCCCAGAGCAATAGTTGCAGCTATAAACACTAAAAGTGATTTTCTCATAATTTATTTATTGTAACTATACAACCAAATCAAATGCTAATCACACATTAAAGACTGCGATAGAACTCCATAGCGCGATTTACCATCTCGGTGTTCTCACACTCCTCGAATGGAAGGAAAGGTAGCTTAGACTCTTTCACCATTTCCAATACAGCCTCATCGACATTGGGACTGCACTGCATCACTGCGTCACAGTTTTCCAGAGCCAGCTTCATCAAATCGTGATAATCGGCCTGCTTCTCGAGGATAGGCGCCAAGTCATCGTCGGTAAAGCCGTCAAACTTGAGCTTCTGTGCCATGTTCTCGTTAAGAGGAGCCACCAGTTTTTCGTCAAAAAGTGACATCACAACCTTAGTGTCGCGATAGGAAGGATCGTCGCTGTAGAATTTCTTTATATACAATGGAGCAAGAGCAGTCACCCAACCACTACACTGGATAACGCTTGGAATCCAACGAAGCTTCTTCACGGTTTCCAACACACCACGCACGTAGAAGATTGAGCGCTCATCGTTGTCGTGTGGATGAGTGTTAATCTCCAAGTCTTTGGCTATATTGGGAATAAAGTAGTCCTCATTATAGATGAAATAGACTTGCAACCTAGCTGGCTGCAAAGTGGCGACCTTGATGACAAGTGGATGGTCGGTGTCGTCGATGATAAGGTTCATGCCTGACAGCCTGATCACCTCATGCAACTGGTTACGACGCTCGTTGATGGAACCATACTTTGGCATAAAAGTACGAACCTCAATGCCTTGTTCCTGCACTCCCTGAGCAAGCATTCGGCTAGCTGTTGACATCTCGCTATCGGGCAGATAGGGTGAAATCTCTTGCGAGATAAATAAAACTTTGTTTATATCCATTGTTAAGTGTATAGCATTCTTAAATTTAAATGCAAAGGTAGCAATTTTTATTTTAATAAAGAAATTAATCACTAAATGGTCAATGTTTTTAACTTAATTTTAAAGACCACACGCATTATAAAGACATTTTTTAAGCCACGCCGAGAAAACACAGCATCATCCATCAAAATACAAGAATCTCAACAAAATGTATTGTTTCTAGAAAATATTGTTGTAACTTTGCGAAAAGCAACAATGTCTAACCAATTAAAACTTTGAATTATGAGAAAAATAACCCTAGCCTTAATGTGCATCCTATTGTCGGCTGGCGCAACAATGGCACAAAAAAAATTCACTTTCGGCCCTAAAATTGGTGTTGACTTCACCCACTTCTGGGGAAAGACAACAGATAATTTCAAAGGCACTTTCAACTATCAGGCAGGAGCATTCTTCGAGTACCGCTTCACCGACAAGTTCTCTATCGCTCCTGAGGTAGTGTTTGCAGCTCAAGGGGCAAAAGAAGACCTCTATACTTTATATATCGATGTCGAGACGGATGATGATGTTATAGAAGAAATAGCAGGACATCTTGAAAAAAACGGATATATCACCTACAACACCAACTACGTTAACGTGCCCGTGATGTTTAAGTACTACGTCATCCCTTCTTTGAGCATTGACCTAGGTCCTCAATTAGGCATAAACGTTTATAGTAAAAGAAGCTACATAGATTGTGACTATCAGGAAGGGACCGAAGACTATAAAGACTACACCAAAACCGTTGATGTAGGAGTTGCGCTTGGATTGACCTACAACATCACCGAGGACGTCTTTGTTCAGGGACGTTACACATTAGGCTTGACAAAAGCCTTTACCACTTTTGACGGCAAGAACGGCAATGCCCAAATCGCAATAGGCTACCGCTTCTAAACCACCATCGCAGCAAGAAACAAAGCGCCCGGGCTCAAGCCCGGGCGCTTATAGTTTTGCTAAAAGAGCAAATATTTTGCTTTTAGAACTCGCAGTTGTTGGGAGTGCGTGGGAATGGGATGACGTCGCGAATGTTGGCCATGCCAGTCACGAAGAGGATTAGTCGCTCAAAGCCCAGTCCAAAACCACTGTGAGGCACGGTACCAAACTTGCGAGTGTCGAGATACCACCACATGTCCTTCATTGGGATGTGGAGTTCGTTAATGCGGTTCATGAGTTTGTCGTAGTTGGCTTCACGCTCAGAGCCACCAATGATCTCACCAATTTGTGGGAAGAGCACGTCCATTGCACGCACGGTCTTGCCATCGTCGTTCTGCTTCATGTAGAACGCCTTGATGTCCTTAGGATAATCGGTAAGGATAACAGGACGCTTGAAGTGCTTCTCAACGAGGTAGCGCTCATGCTCGCTCTGCAGGTCTACGCCCCATTTAACTGGAAATTCAAACTTCTCGCCGCTCTCCTCCAGAATCTTTATACCCTCGGTGTAGGTGAGGCGAACGAACTCATCCTTGAGCACGCTGTTGAGACGGTCGATGAGAGTGTTGTCGTACATCTTGTTGAGGAATGCGATATCATCCTGGCAATGGTCGAGAGCATATTGCACGCAATACTTGATGAACTCCTCGGCGAGGTCCATATTGTCATTGATGTCATAGAATGCCATCTCGGGCTCTATCATCCAGAACTCGGCCAAGTGACGTGGAGTGTTGCTGTGCTCGGCACGGAAAGTTGGGCCAAATGTATAAATGGCACCAAGTGAGGTGGCGCCAAGCTCACCCTCGAGCTGGCCGCTCACGGTGAGGCTTGTCATCTTGCCAAAGAAATCCTTGCTGTAGTCGATTTTGCCATCCTCGGTGCGAGGCATCTCGTTCACGTCGAGAGTTGTAACCTGGAACATCTCGCCAGCACCCTCAGCATCGCTTGATGTGATGAGCGGGGTGTTGAGATAGAAGAATCCCTTGTCGTTGAAGAACTTGTGGATAGCAAAAGCCAGATGGTGGCGAATGCGGAACACGGCGCCAAAGGTGTTGGTGCGCATGCGCAGGTGACCAATCTCACGCAAGAATTCTAGCGTATGGCCTTTTTTCTGCAAAGGATACTCCTCGGGGTCGGCAGTGCCGTAAACCTCGATTTCCTGGGCCTGAACCTCAAAACTCTGTCCCTTGCCTTGTGAGGCAACCAATGTGCCAATCACGCAAAGACTCGAGCCAGTGGTAACGGGCTTGAGTTGCTCCTCGGTGAACTGCTCCATGCTAACCACAACCTGCAGGTTGTTGATGGTTGAGCCATCGTTAAGAGCGATAAACTGGATGTGCTTGTTGCCACGACGGGTTCTAACCCATCCCTTGACGCACACTTGCTGCCCCTCGAGCTCACCGCTGAAGGCGTCAACAATTTTAGTTCGTTTTAATGCCATAATGTGTTATGTGCTAAAAAGTTTCGACTGCCCAAGCCCAAGCGTGTGGTATTGTGGGAGATGGGCAGTCGTGTTATTGGGTTTTTATTGATTTACTCAAACGAATTTTGCTTCAAGTAGTTAACCTCTTCCTGTGTGAGGTAGCGCCACTTGCCGCGGGCCAGGTTCTTCTTGGTCAAGCCAGCGAAGTAAACACGGTCGAGTTTCACCACGTGATAGCCCAGAGCCTCAAAAATGCGGCGAACCACACGGTTGCGGCCTGAGTGAATTTCGATACCGGCCTGCTTGCGGTCGGTTGGACTCACGTAGCTAACAGCATCGGCATGGATAGGTCCATCGTCAAGCTCTACGCCGTCGGCGATGTGCTGCATGTCGTCCTCACTGATGGGTTTGTCAACCCAAACCTGATATATTTTCTTTTTCACATACTGTGGATGAGTGAGCTTAGATGCGAGGTCACCATCGTTGGTGAGCAAGAGCACGCCTGTAGTGTTACGGTCGAGACGTCCAACTGGATAGATGCGCTCCTCGCATGCACCCTTGACATAGTCCATAACGGTCTTGCGGCCGTTGGGGTCGTCGCTAGTGGTAACGCAGTCTTTAGGCTTGTTAAGAAGCACATAGCACTTCTTCTCGGCCACTACAACCTGGTCGTTATATTCAACAATGTCCTGTGGGGTGATCTTGATGCCGAGCTGGTCAACAACCTGACCATTCACCTTGATAACGCCCTTCTGGATTAGTTCATCGGCCTCACGACGCGAGCAAATGCCTGCATTGGCCATGAACTTGTTGAGGCGCATGGTGGTGTTAGGATCAACTATTGGCTCCTCATACTCGATGCGTTGTGGACGTGGAGTGAAACGCATTTGTGGACGTGGGCCCTGCATCTTGTGGCCTCCACGCTGGTTGCGTTGGTTGCCATAACCACCGCGTTGTTGATATCCACCACGCTGCTGGTAACCGCCGCGTTGCTGATAACCACCACGCTGCTGGTAGCCGCCACGCTGCTGGTAACCGCCTTGCTGAGGACGGTTGTAGGTGCGTTGCTGGTAGTTGCCCTCCTGCTGCTCACCCTCGCCTTGCTGATAGCGTGGATTGTATCCACCCTGTGGTTGCTGGCGATTGTAGTTGCGTTGCTGGTAGTTGCCGCGCTGCTGGTAGCCGCCACGTTGCTGATAGCCACCACGCTGTTGATACCCACTGCGCTGCTGATAGCCACCACGTTGCTGGTAGCCACCCTGATAATTGCGCTGTTGATATCCACGTTGTTGATAACCGTCGTGCTGCTCATTGGCATCACCGGCTTGTGTTTCACGATTGTAATCGGCATTATCTCCCTGATGGGTGTTCACTTCATTCTCGTCCATCATAGGACGGCCCTCGCCAATGCGGGGTCTCTTCGGTTTTTTCTCGATGTTCTCATCCATAGCTTTGAGATTGATCAAAAATAAAAATTAATAATATAATGTTAGTGTTTATATTAGCAACCTCTCGGTCGCTGTTTCTTAATAAAAAAATACTTATTCTATTAGGTTACTTTTATTACCTGAAATGAAACTTTTTGCAAAGATAGTATATTTTGATGTTATCCAAGCAAAAAAGAGAAATATTTTTATTTTATTTTAATAATAATAGTTTTATTGGGCGTGTTTTTAGCTTTTAGTAGAGTTATAAGTCATTGTCAAATCCCTCTTTTTCATGTAAATTGAATGGCCATATGCAACCAAACGAGCTCAAAAAAAACACAATGAGCAAAAAAATGTCAGAAAAAGTCAGATTTTTTTTGCCAGAAAAAATAATTGTTGTACCTTTGCCCCGCAATTTTGCGCAATTTTAAAAATTTTACAAGATGTACTTAGATCAAGACAAGAAAAAAGAGATCTTTGGCACCTACGGCAAAAGCAATACTGATACTGGCTCACCTGAAGCTCAGATAGCATTATTCTCATACCGTATTGCCCACTTGACCGAGCATTTGAAGGTCAACAAGAAGGATCATAGGACTCAACGTGCACTTAAGATGCTTGTAGGTAAGCGTCGTCGTTTGCTGGATTATCTTATCCGCACCGACATCAACCGTTACCGTGCAATCATTGCCAAGAAGGAACTTGGCATCCGCAAGTAATCACTTATTTGCATTAAGAGTCTTAAGTGGAAAGCCCCTGCAAGAGAAGAAGTCTTGGAGGGGCTTTCGTTTAAAACAAGGCAGATGAAACACCTTATATTAATATTACTGCTTGCATGCGCGCTGAGCATCGACGCACAACAGCAAGTTCTTGAAGGCGACCTACTCTTTGCCTACAGCTCAACATCAGGCAAGGCCATAAGTGACGCGACAGTGCACGACAGCACTGCCCTACCCATCTATCACGTGGCAATAGCCACATGGGTAGATGGCAACCCCTATGCTCTCGAGGCGATTGACGAGGGTGTAGTTCTCACACCATATGATAAGTTCTGTGAGAGAACCATGAGCAAAGGTGGAATGCTGGTTGGAAGGCTTAAAGACCGCAGCGGTGTGGAGCAGAGCGTGAGCAACGCTATGGAACACCTGGGCAAGCCCTATGATGACCTCTACATGATTGACACACAAGAGATTTATTGCAGCGAGCTCGTTCAGCTGAGCTACGTGAACAGCAAGGGGCAGCGACTGTTCCCGCTCATCAACATGTCGTTTCATGATGCCAATGGTCGTATCCTAGATTACTGGCGCGAGCATTATGCCAAGCACGGCATGGCTGTGCCCGAAGGCGCCCTCGGCACCAATCCAGCCCAAATCGCCAGCGACCCAGCAGTAGAGATAATCAAATATTAGTGATATAGTTTTCTATCTCACAGCGCGAGCGAGATGCCGTAAGCAAGGAGGACGTAGCGGAGAAACTTGCCCGCAGTCATGCAAGTGGTTGTTATTGGCAAGTTGGAGCGCATGAGCCCCAACGCAATTAACAGAACATTACCAAAGATGGGAATGAAGCCCCAAAAGGCGACCCATGCACCTCGACCCTGCAGCCACTGCTGCATTCGGTCGAGTTTTTCTTTTTTCACATGGAAATACTTTTCTATCCAGTCGATGCGACCCAAACGGCCCATATAGTAGGTGAGCAAGGCTCCGAGCACGTTGCCCACCGTTGCCCATATTATAAGTGGCCACTTCTCAAGGCCAGCAGCGAGGAGGCCTAGCATGACCACCTCACTACTAAAGGGCACGACACTGCCGGCGAGAATCGCCGACAGGAACATGCCCCAATATCCATAGTCGATTAATGCTTGCTCCATGATTTGAAGACAATCAAGGACAAAATGGATGTATTTTTGCTTATTAAGGACAATTGCCTCAGCTTCATCTGAGAACTATTTGCCGCAAGCATATACATTCTTAATTGTCATTAATAAACTGAGACTAATGCAAAATTCTTTTGTCTTTAATTGTCTTAAAACTTTACAACGAAGCGAGGAATTTCTCAACATCGAGGGCTGCACGGCATCCAGTGCCTGCGGCAGCTACCGCCTGACGGTAACGAGGGTCGGCAACGTCGCCAGCGGCAAACACGCCTTCAACACTTGTGGCAGTGGTAACCTTATTGGTCACGATGTAGCCTTGCTCGTCAAGTTCAAGCTGTCCATTTAAGAACGCAGTGTTAGGCTGGTGCCCGATGGCGAGGAAGAATCCGTCGATATCAATATCAAACTTCTCCTCCTTGTCGGTGCCTTTAAACTTTACAAGGTGTGCGCCCTCTACCCCATTCTCGCCAAAGAGTCCAAGGGTGTTGGTGTTGAACAGAATCTCAATGTTTTCTTTCTCTTTTACTCGCTGCTGCATTGCGGCACTGGCACGCAAATAGTCCTTACGGACAATCATATAAACCTTGCTAGCCAGATTGCTCAGGTAGTGAGCCTCCTCACAGGCAGTGTCGCCACCGCCCACTACAGCAACCACTTTCTTGCGGTAGAAGAATCCGTCGCAGGTAGCGCAAGCCGAAACACCCTGACCGGCATACTTCTTCTCGTCGTCAAGACCCAGGTACTTAGCCGAAGCACCAGTAGCAACAATCACGGTATCGGCCTCGATTGTCTCGCCTCCGTCAAGGGTAGCTACAAATGGACGCTTGCTCAGGTCGACACTCTGCACGAATCCCGAGCGCACATCGGCGCCCACATTCACAGCCTGCTCACGCATCTTTGCCATCAAGTCATACCCATCGATTCCTGCTGGAAATCCAGGGAAATTCTCAATTGTAGTAGTGGTTGTCAACTGTCCGCCAGGCTGCAAGCCTTCAAAAAGGAGGTTTTTCACGTTGGCACGGGCGGTGTAAATAGCTGCAGTATATCCCGCAGGTCCCGAGCCGATTATCAAGCATTGAACTTTTTCCATTATATTAGTAAAGAAGTTAAGTAGTTGAGTATCGTTATCTCAAGTCGACGACTTCGGTGCCGGCAGGAACTTGGTTCTTGTCGAACTCGAAGGTGCTGGCATTAACGCTAGCATTCTTGTTGTAGTTGCTGATGGTGATAGTGGCCTTGGTGCCGTTGGTTTGCACTATCTCGGCCTTGTTGATGAGCCAAGTTGATGTTGAAACAGTGACAAGCATATGCTTCACATTGCTCTTCTTCTTAGGAGTGAAACGGATGGTGTAGGTACCATTTCCCGTGCCACCCTTAGAGATAATGTAGCTGCTCTTGAAGTTCTGTGCTGCACTGTAGGGGTTGGTCATCTGCAAATCGGCAGCTGTTGGCGTAGTGATGTTCACCTCATCGGTAGCGGGGGAATAGGACCACATGGTTGTGCCATTGTACCAGCATTTCACATCACTGGCTAGCACACGGAACTTTTTACCGCTCATCACCAACGTACCTTTAGAAGAACCCTGCGATGACGAAACCGAGTAGCTAGCACTCACAGCCTTGCCACCCTTAATAGCCGCCAACACTTTGTCAACAACACTCGAAGGAGATTGTGCGCTTGCCGTGAACGCCACGGCAACTAGCGCAACTATAAATAATATTTTCTTTCTCATAATCCTTGTTATCGTTTTTTTGTTTTTTTAGACAACAAAAAGTTATTCGGGTTTAACCACCAAGCATTTGTTCCAATGTCATGGGATCCATGAGCACCTTGCGTGGCTTGCCACCACTGGCGGGTCCCACAATTCCGGCTGCCTCAAGCTGATCCATGATTCTACCGGCACGGTTGTAACCAATGTTGTAGCTACGCTGCAATGACGAAGTAGACGCCATATCCTTTTGCACCACCAGTCGAGCAATCTCCTCGAAAAGTGGGTCGCGGTCGTTAGAAACACCACCTGTTGAACCGCCAGCGTCGAAGCCACCACCAGCGTCACCCTCATAGTCAGGGAGGATGTAGGGCTGCTCGTGACTAATCTCGGTATCGGCATCCTCTTGTTCCTTAATGTAGTAGCAAATGTTCACAATTTCAGGAGTGTCGATGAGCGGGCACTGCAGACGAGTAATCTCGCCATTGGCCGAGAACAGCATGTCGCCACGTCCAATGAGTTGCTGAGCTCCAGGACGGTCGATGATAATGCGGCTGTCTACCATCTGCATCACACGGAAAGCGATGCGGCCAGGGAAGTTTGCCTTGATGAGACCGGTAATTACATTAGAAGATGGACGCTGAGTAGCAATAATCATGTGAATACCCACAGCACGCGCCTTCTGAGCGATGCGCACGATAGGAGTTTCAACTTCCTTGCCTGCAGTCATGATAAGGTCGCTGAACTCGTCAACAATCACCACGATGTAGGGCATAAACTTATAGAAGTTGCCGTTTTCATCCATCTTGTGTCGCAATTCCTTGCGCCAGCGGCGGTTGTAGTCCTCAAGCTTGCGCTCTCCCACCTCCTCGAGGACGAGGTAGCGGTTCTCCATCTCCTGAACGAGAGAGTTGAGAGTCTGCACAACTTTGGCTGTATCGGTAATAATGGCTTTTTCCTCACCCTCCACCTTGGCAAAGAAGTATTTCTCGAGCGAAGCATAAAGGCTGAACTCCACCTTCTTTGGGTCGATGAGCACAAACTTGAGCTCGCTAGGCCCCTTCTTGTAGAGGAGAGATGCAATGATAGTGTTCAAACCCACCGACTTACCTTGACCAGTGGCACCTGCTACAAGAAGGTGAGGCATCTTGGTGAGGTCGGCGACAAAAACGTCGTTGGTAACAGTGCATCCAAGCACCATGGGCAGCGCCATCTTGCTCTCCTGAAAAGCACGCGAAGCAATGGCCTCACGAATAGGCACAATCTGCGGATCATGGTTAGGAACCTCGATACCAATGGTGCCACGTCCGGGCATTGGTGCAATAATGCGAATGCCAAGAGCAGCCAAACTAAGTGCTATATCGTCCTCCAGTCCACGAATCTTGCTGATGCGCACGCCATCCTCGGGTACAATCTCAAACAATGTCACAGTGGGTCCCACATGAGCCGTGATGGTCTTGATTGGGATGCCATACTGACCAAGAGTCTCAACGATGCGACGCTTGTTATTCTCCTGCTCATTGATGTCGACATTGTCGATATTAGTCTTGATGTCGGCAAGCAAATCAAGGGTTGGGAATCGATAGTGCATATATTCCCCTGTTGGGTCATGGGGATTGGTGATTCCCTTAGCTTGCTCTATATCTTTAGCGCGGTCGATTTTAAAGTCGGTGTCATCGTCATTTTTCTTGCGAGGGCGCTTAATGCTTTTTTTTGCCGGTTTCTTTTCCTGTAGCCTGTCATCATCGCCATAAAGGTCTTTGTCCTTGTCGCCTCGGTCAAACAAGCGGCTCACTCTTTTCTCTTTTTTTTTCTTGCTTTGGTCATCGCCCATGAACTCTGGAGCATCGTTACGGTTGCGATTTCTCATCAAGCTCTCATCGTCATCGTTGAGGTGCTTCCTGCGATCACGCACACTCTTCACTTGCTTGTAAATCAACATGAGCGTGTTGTAGCACAGCAATATCCAGAATATCAGCAGGATGACATTGATAGCTATCATACCATAAAGCCCCACTAGCCCCACAAGCCACTTATTGGCATAATATCCCAAGTTTCCTCCAAAGCGGAAGAAAGAGAAGTCGGCATAATAGGTAAACGCTCCCAATAGCATCGAGAAAGTAAGGATGCTATAGACCGAGATAAGGGTGTAGGTGTAGAACTGAGTTTTCTTTTTGCGAATCAGCCTCATGCCGAGCACAAAACACCACACTACAATAATGAAAGCTGCCAGACCAACGCCATCGCTGACAAAGAACTGAGCCGTAGCCGCACCTATTGAGCCACCCAAGTTGTCAACATTCTCGGTGACTTTAGCAGGGTCGGCATTCACCAAAATGGAGTTGTTGTTAACCTTTCCCTGGTCAGGCCCTCCTGCAAATAGGACAAAAGACAAGAACGTCACCAGGAAATAAACACCCAGAATCAAAAGTACCACGCCAAAAGCGAAGCGTGTTCGTCCATTCCTAAAAAAGTTCAAGAACCTTTTCCATGCAGAAAGCGTCTGCTGGTCCTCTTGTTTTTCACGAGAGAGATTTTTCTTCTTCACCCTCTCCTTGATTGCCGTCGTGTCGACACCATACTCGTCATAAAAATCGTCTTTACTCATTTCGTTTCATTGTTTTCTATTTCAATATACTCGTGTTTTTTTCAAATCAATTTAGGGGACTGATTTTAATCCCTTTTCCAGAAACCTGGAGTCAATATCGCCAGCACAGTGAAGACCTCAAGACGTCCCACTAGCATCTCAAATGCCAACAGCCACTTGCAAATTGGATTCAGATTGGCAAACTTGTCAAATCCTCCCGTCATCTCGCCATAGCCGAAACCAATGTTGCTGATTGCAGACAGAGAATTGAACAGGGCATCAAAAGCTGGCATGCCAAACAATGTGAGAATCACAGCTACCACAACCATCACAACCATATAGACCGACAAGAAGGCAAGAATTTTTTCCACCATCATGTGAGGGATGGACCTGCCATCGAGACGCACAGCTTTGACTGCACTGCTATGAACAACCTTGTACATTTCGTTCTTCACATTCTTGAGCAGCACCACAAGTCGGTCGATTTTAGCACCACCGGCAGTAGAGCCCGCCATGCCACCAAATATCATCAGCAGCATCAAGAAGAAGAAAATGAACTGTCCCTCATGCTCATAATCGTAGGTCGCAAAACCTGTTGACGTGATTGCCGATATTGTGTCGAAAGTAGCCAAAATTGCGCCATAGTGCCATGTGTCAACAAAGCTCATGTAGGCAATTCGTGCAAAAACTATGAGTGAACCCACCAGTACAATCGACAAATACCACTTTAGGGTGTCGCTATGCTTTATCGCGCTGAATCGACGCTGAACAGCCACTTTGTAGATGATTCCAAAGTTGATACCGCACACTAACATGAAAATCATGATGACAATGTCGGTATAGTAGTCGTGCCAATAGTGCAAACCGTTGTTCTTGGTAGAGAAGCCGCCAGTAGATACAGTGCTCATGGTGTGGCATATAGCATCATACCATCCCATAGGTCCAAACCCTAGCAATAAAGCAAGTACTACCGTGAACACTAGGTAAATCATCCACAAGCTTTTGGCAGTTTGGCTAACGCGAGGACGCATTCTCTCATGTGTGATGCCCGTCACCTCGCTGTTGAAAAGCGACACACCGCCCTTGTAGTTGAGCATTGGTAGCACTGCTAGGGTGAAGAGAATGATTCCCATGCCCCCTATCCACTGCATCATCGAACGCCAGAAGAGAATACCGCGTGGCAGTTCTTCAACATTAATAATAACCGATGCTCCAGTTGTTGTGAATCCCGACATTGTCTCAAAAAAGCCGTCGGTGAAGCCACTAACTGTTCCCGATAGCAGGAACGGAATCATGCCGAAGAGAGAGAAGAACACCCACACCGTTGCTGTGAGCAACAAGCCCTCGCGCTTGCGCATGGCCTTGCTCTTGGGCTTGATGCGGTAGTTCATGAAAAGACCCGCCAAGAATGTTACTACAACCGCAATGCCAAAATGAATTGCAATCCATTCCTCTCTATAGATGAGTGCGACTAAGAGTGGAGCCAGCATAAAGAAGGCCTCAATCATAAGGAGCCATCCCACCACTCTCAACACCATTGGGAAGTTGATGGTTTGTGAAAACGTCCTATGTTGCATCATCATGTGCATAGTAGTTGTGAGTTATCAGTTGTCAGTTGTGAGTTGTGTTAGCCAAACATTTTTTCTATTTTGTGGATTGCGCCAGCAAGGCAGAACACAACCACACGGTCACCAGCCTGAAGCTGGGTGTCGCCAGTAACGAGTAGTCCCTCACCGTTGCGCACCAGTCCAGCAATGGTCATATCGGAACTCAATCGCAGATCTTTTACCTTGGACTTAGTAACCTTGGCGCCTGCTCCCACCTCAAGCTCTGCCACCTCGGCATCGGCCAGGGCAAGGCTCTTGGAATTCTCGGTGTCGGCGTCAATCATCATCTGGAAGATAGTACTTGAGGCAATAAGCTTCTTATTGATGATGGTGCCAATGTTGAGGCTCTCGGCCTCATTGAAGAACTGCAGGTTCTCGACTTGGGCGATGGTTTTGCGCATGCCTATCTCCTTGGCCATCACACAGCTCAGGATGTTACTCTCGCTGCTGTCGCCCAAAGCCACAAACACGTCATAGTCCTCAACACCCTCGTCTTCCAGCACATCGGTGTCGCCTGTCTCGTAATAGACAACGTTGCAATCGGGCAATTCATCGGCCATCTCCTGACACTGCTCCATGTTGTTGTGCATGATTTTCACCTTGTACTTGTTGCAAATGAGCTTAGCCAACAGACGTGCAATCTCATTGCCGCCCATAATGAGCACACTCTCAACCACATGCTTCTCTTTGCCACAAATTGCTATCACGTCGTCGATGTTGCGAGGCGTGGTAGCCACGTAGATAATATCGTTGTGCATTACCTCGTCGTTACCGCCAGGGATAATAATCTCACGATTGCGCTTGATGGCGTTGACATGCATGAAGCTAGAAATGCCCACAAGGTCCTTTAGCTTGTGCCCAACGATGCGTGCATTATCGCGCACTTTCACACCTGCTATCACCAACTTGCCGTCGAGCATCTCAAACCAGTTTCGTGCCCAAGTGTGCTGCATCGCTGTCTGCACCTCGAGAGCCGCCAGATACTCGGGATAAATGAGAGTGTTGATACCATAGGAAGCAAAGAACTTCTTGGAGGCAGGCTTCATAAACTCATAGTTGTCGATGCGTGCCACAGCCTTCTTGCACCCTAAGCTCTTAGCCATAGAGCATGCTATCACGTTGATGGTCTCGTGAGGCGTGACTGCGATGAAAATGTCGGCTTCGCCCACCTGTATGCTCTTTAATTGATCAAGCGAGAGCGCACTACCCTGCATCGTCATCAAGTTGTAGTTGTCGAGATTGTAAAGTTTCTTCTCGTCCTTATCGATGACAATGATGTCCTGTTCCTCATTTGAGAGCATCTTGGCAAGATGTGTACCCACCTCACCAGCTCCTGCAATCACGATTTTCATCTGGTACTATGGTTTATGAGTTGTTTAACTTGTTGCTCAATCGAAGCTGCATCGATGTGACACAGTTCCTGGAGTTCCTTGACGGTGCCTTGATCGACAAAGGCGTCGGGCACACCCATGCGCACCACCTGTGCAGCAATGCCTCGTTCGGTGAGCCATTCGGCTACTGCGCCACCCAATCCGCCACTTGTGGTTCCTTCCTCGACGGTTATAATCTTGGTGTAGTTCTTAGCCACTTCCTCGAGTATCTCCTCATCGATTGGCTTAAGGAATATCATGTCGTAGTGGGCTACTTCAATGCCTTGCTCATGCAGCGACTCGCAGGCCTCACGCACGTTGGTGCCTATTGTTCCCAGGCTCAGGATTGCCACATCCTTGCCATCGTGCAGCTTGCGGCCCTTGCCCAATGGGAGTTCCTGCATCTCGTTGTGCCATTCCACCATCTTTCCTGTGCCACGTGGATAGCGAATGGAGAACGGGCCCTCAACACGGCGCTGAGCGGTGTACATGAGGTTGCGCAACGTGTGCTCATCCATTGGAGCAGTGACAATCATGCCAGGAATGGCTCGCATGAACGCCAGGTCGAAGAGGCCGTGATGAGTCACACCATCCTCTCCCACCAGACCAGCGCGGTCGAGGCAGAAGGTCACTGGCAGGCGCGCTATCGACACATCGTTGATAATTGAGTCGTAGGCACGCTGCAAGAAGGCACTATAGATTGCCACAAAGGGGCGAAGTCCCTCACGTGCTAGACCACCAGCAAAGGTAACTGCATGGCCCTCGCTGATGCCCACATCAAACGTGCGCTGCGGAAACTCGGCCTGCATCATCGACACCGAAGTGCCACTGGGCATTGCAGCAGTAATAGCCACAATGTTCTGGTCGTCCTTGGCGAGTTCCACAAGAGTCTTACCAAACACGTCCTGGAACTTGAGAGGCTTTCCAGTGCTAGAGCCCTTGATGCGCTCGCCTGTATCCTCGTCAAACTTTCCGGGAGCATGCCATGTGGTTGGGTCTTTCTCGGCAGGCTCATAACCCTTGCCCTTCACAGTGTGCAAATGGATAAGCTTGGGACCAGTCATGTCCTTGATATCCCTGAAGGTCTTAACAAGCTTTTTCACATCGTGACCGTCGAAGGGGCCAAAGTAACGTATGTTGAGTCCCTCGAATATATTTTGCTGACCAGTGAGCAACGACTTCATGGCGTTGTTGAAACGCAATACCACGCCCTTGCCGCTATCGCCAATGATGTGATGCTTGCGCATGAACTGATAGGTCTTGTAGCGGAAGTCGTTGTAGCCCTTAGATGTGGAGAGTTTGGTCATGTATTCGCCCAGTGCACCCACAGGTCGGTCAATCGACATGTCGTTGTCGTTGAGCACTATGAGCAAGTTGTTCTTGTGAATCGACGCATTATTGATGCCCTCAAATGCCAAGCCGCCACTAATCGAGGCATCGCCAATCACCGCAACCACGCGTCGGTCGGGGTTGGCCTGCAGCTCGCTGGCGATAGACATTCCAAGCGCTGCCGATATGGAGTTGCTGGCATGACCAGCCTGGAAGGTGTCGTACTCGCTCTCGCTGGGATTGGGGAATCCACTCAAACCACCTTTCTTGCGGTTGGTCGAGAAGCGGTCGCGACGTCCAGTCAAAATTTTGTGTGGATAAGCCTGATGTCCCACGTCCCACACCAAGCGGTCGTCGGGAGTGTTGAACACATAGTGCAACGCCACAGCAATCTCCACGGCACCCATACTCGAAGCGAAGTGCCCCGGGTTCTCGCTCAGCTCATGCACGATGAACTTGCGCAACTCGGCACACACAGCGGGCAACTGATCCACATCCAGCTTCTTCAAGTCGGCCGGAGAGTCAATCTGTGCCAGTAGTGGAAAATGTTCTTGTATATATTCTTTTGTCGACATCTATTTACCCTTTATGTATTTCTTGTAGAGGGGAACAAAGACGATGATGCCGCTTGCAACGATGGCAAATACCGTCATAAAATTGTGTACGGCACGAGTCCAAACCAAGTAGACCAAAAATAGCCACAAGCCTAAAATGCATGCAAACCGTATCCAACGTCCTGTCGTCATCTGCAATAATATCAATCTATTAATTATAAAACATAGTTTATAACTTGCAAAGGTACTAAAACAATTCCAATAACTAACGTTATTGAGGCGAAGTTTTTTCAAAAAAACTTTTTTTGACCCGTTTTTGAGCAAAAAAAGGATGCGACACCATTAGATGACGCATCCTCCAAAAGAAAAAAATAGTATATTATGAAGCTGGTAAAATGAGTATTTCTCAATGTTTTCTACTTGCCTAGACGGGCTTTCTCGTCGCTGCCGGCACCCGAACCACGATATTTGCTTTGAACGGCATTAAACTTATAACGCACAGTTACTTGCAGTTCGCGCGAGTCGTGATGGCTGTCTTGATGCAGCTGGCGCAGGCCATAATTCAAATCGATGTGCTCCTGTGCGTCAAAAAGGTTGCGCCCTGCCACCTTTACCGAAAGGCGGTCGCTGAAGAAAGTCTTCGTAATGCTCACGTCGGCTTGAACACCAGCTTTGGTCAGCGACATGTTCTCTTTATCGCCCTTGGGCGTTAGGCTTAGGTTTGCCGATGCAGTGAGTGTGGGTAGTATCTTGATGTTGTTATTGAACTGGATAAGGAACAATGGACGCTTTGGGCTGATGAAACCAATGGGGGTGGGAATCTTGACCCAATCCTTCATCATGGCAATCGAGAGTTGAGGTTGATAAATGCCAAACTGTGGTGTGAGGTTGAGCATCACTCTCAATGCGTCGGCGTGGTCCACGTTGTCACGTGTGATCAACGTTGTTGACTCGCTGCCCGGAACTTCACGTGCCACATTCACTATAATGTCGCTGGTGCGCTTGTAATCAATCATCAGGTTCACCCACTTCCACATAGCCATGAAACTCAGCTGGTTGTTGATCGACGGTTTCAAGGCAGGATTTCCGCTCTCCCAAGTGAAACGATTAGCGTAGGTCACGCTGCCGTTGAGTTGCCAGTAATAAGGTCGCTGAATCTTCATCGCGTAATTGAACATCAGTTGCACATTGCCAGCACGTGCAGTAAGACCTACCGTTGGAAACAAATGGTGGTATGTGCGGCTCTGCTCGGGCACAAGCTCGCCCATGCTGTAATATTTGCTGCACACGTTCTCGTTGCGCAGTCCCAGCCGCATTTGGCCGATAGGCAATGGTCGCGCATACTCCACAAAGAAAGCATAATTGCGCTCTCGTTGCTCGGTGAACGAGGTTGGCACGATGTTCTCGGGGTTGATGTAGTCGTCGTTGCGGTGGGTGTTACTAAGCTCGGTTCCTGCCTGCAGGTTGCCGCCCCACACTGGCCACGAGAGCACGAGTTTGCCTGCCAGCAATTGATTCCGTTCCACGCTCTGTGCGGTTACGATGCGGCTATCATGTTCCTGACTAACTTCGTCATTATACTGATTAGTACGGTTCTTGTAAAACATATAGTCGAGATTCACATCAATGCTTGTCTTCCCTATCTTGCCGTTATAGTAGGCATTGAGGGTGTGGGGCATATTTGACTTCTCATCTTGATCAACTGTGTTCACAAGATGGTCGTAGAACTCCCCGTTGGCCATCACGTCGGCAGTCATACCGCCCCATGTGTTGTTACTGAAATACCATTTGGTGTCGTAGCGCAGTCCCATCGAGTGGTTGTCGCCCAGCACATAGTTCACACCCACCGAACTGTAGAGCGAGCGGCTGCGACTGCGGCTGTCTATAAGTTGGTCAAGATGCCAGATGGTATCGGACTTCACATCAAGAAATATGCCGTCATTTTGATGCCAGTTGTACTCGTTGTACCAATGGCTACCAAACACATCTAGGCCACCCTTGCGATAGTTCCAGTTCAGGCCCAGGGCTAAGTCCATATTCTCGCCTTGGTAGTAATCAGCTTCGGTGTCAAACGAGAAGCCCTCGCCCTGTGGACGCTTGGTCTTGATGAGGATCACAGATTCCACATCAGCCTTGTACTTCGCGCCTGGGTTGGTGATGAGCTCCACGCTCGCAATGTCATCACTTTTGAGCTGATCGAGTTCGCTCTTGTTACGCATCTCGCGGCCGTTGATATAGATGAGTGGAGTGCCCTTGCCAAACACCTCAATGCCATCGCTTTTCTTCTGTACACCAGGCAGGTTTTGGAGCACATCTTTGGCGGTTCCAACCTTGCTCAGCAACGTGCCGTCGACATCGGTCTTGATGCCTTCGGTGGTGATTTTGAACGTTGGTCGAGTGCCTTTCACAACCACCTCTCCTAGCATCGTTGCCTCAGGTAGAAGCTGAATAGTGCCTAAGTCACCACTTATAGCATTTATATGTTTGGTCTCATAGCCAATATAACTTATCTTCACCAATGCTTGCTTGCAAGAGCAGTCGATGGAAAATGTGCCATCATCACCAGTTGTTGTGCCAGCCAGATAAGTGCTGTCACCTGCACTTAGCAGCACCACATTAGCAAACTGAAATGGTTTATTATTCTCGTCAATCACTGTGCCAGTGAAAGTTGTCGCCATCATTGCGACAGTGGTTAGAATCGCTGTAATAAATAAAGCTGTACGTCTCATATCATTTTGTTGTTTTATAGTTTCAAGCTGCTACCGCATCAAGCGGTTTCATGCTATAGACGTAACAGACTAGGCGAAATGTTTCACTCCTCCAACCCTTTTTTTAAAAATCTTGATTTAAATCAAGGTTTTGGCATTCTTCACAACACAACAACAAGCGGCAGCCTCGTTGCGTTGAGACTGCCGCCTGCTAGAATTGCGGCAATAAGGCCGTTACAAGCTTTTACTTGAAGATAGCCTTAGTAGTCACCCTAGTACCGTCGTTCATTTCCTTGACGATGATGTTAACGCCATTAAATGGAACTGTGCTCTCGGCACCTGCCACGTTGTAGTAGCGAACGCTCTTGACACCCTCCTCAACGATGATACCGTCGATTGCAGTAGGTGGAGCAAGCTCTTCAACTTCAAGCACAAGCAGTTTGTAGTTCTGGAATGGATAATTATAATTCAGAGGATTAATGCCGCTTGTAGTAGCCCATGGCTCCTTGATGTTGATCACGCCAGTTACGTTGTAGCGATAACCATCTTTGAAGTCATAGTTGTAGAGGCTAGTGTCTACCGTAAGGCTTTTTCCTTGAGCGCCACTACCTGGTGAATAAGCGCGCAATGCGTTATCGCTCTCCTTGTAGTAAGCCTTCTCAACATTAATCACCTCATCAACCTTTGGAGTGAACTCGGTAGTGAGCGAGTAGGTCTTTGGCTCAACTTCTGGGCCTTCAGCTTCCTTAGGAGCTACGGTGAGCGTGAGATATGGGTTCATGTTCTTGTCGCTGAACACACCGCTCACATAGCCACCCTTAAACGCGTCCATGAGGCTTGCGTCGGCAAAGAAGTTGCCACCTTTGATGGTAATCCAGTTGTCACTGCCGTCGCTGGTAAAGAACTGCTGAGTTCCCTCATGGTTCTCTACCACTGCGAGGTCATTGATTACAGTGTAGTCAACACCCTCAACACCGCTTGCAAGGATATAGCTCAACTGAGTACCACCTGTGATTGTGAGCTTCATGTTCTCAAAGTCAACAGTAAGAGTGTACTCACCAGCTGGAATCTTCATCGCATTACTGCTGTTGTACTCCATGCCCAACGCCTTGTTCATGGTAGGACCATTTACGAGGAAGTCGCCACTGCTCTGAGCCAGGAAGCGATAAGCGTTAGCAGTACCCCAGTCGCTTGCATCGGTACTGAGTTTGTGAGTAAAGGCGAAGAATCCATAACCGTTCTCAACGTCGGGTATAGTTACTGAAGCGGTATAAATCTTGCCATCCTCGCTCTCCATCTTCAAGCCAAGATTTGGAGCAAAAACATTACCGTTGATATCACCAAACACATATACATCGGCCTGTCCGTCAAGACTAGCGCTAACCTCACCAGTTTCTGGATTGAAAACTACGATTAGAACGTAAGTGCCGGGCTTGATATTGCCAATGTAGCAGTTTTGTTCGGGATAAGCAACTACCCAACTGTTGTCTTGAACAACACGGAGCGACACGCCGTTCTCCAAGTGTGTAGGCTCTGAAATCCAAATGTAAACAGAACCCTTAGGAGTCATCAGCGCGTTGGCATTGTTCAAATCCCAAGTTTGGTCGGAACCAAAGACAGCTGCTGGCGCGCCAACTACAGTGTAGGTATGCACAATAGCCTTGAAGGTAGCGGTAACAGTAACATCATGAGCTGGCATATTGAACTCAAAGGTGTTGCCAGTAACCTCTACAGGCTGTCCGTCGACAGTAAGAACGTCGAGCTCATACTCTGCATCGGGGCTGATAGTGAGAGTCACTTTCTCACCCTCTGCAGCTTCATTCTTATCGGCAGTAACGCTACCATGCTCGCTCTCCTCAACAGTTACGTTATACTTTCTGTCAACGAAAGTAACGGTTACGGTCACGTTGCCGGCAGGCATTGTAAATTGGTTGTCAGTAACCTCAACGGTCTGATTCTCGCCATAGGTCACCGAGATAGTGCCAATTACAAAACCATCATTAGGATTGATTGTGAGTGTAATCACATCACCCATATTGGCGGTTGCAGCACTAGCGCTAACGGTACCATTCTGAGGCTGAGTAACAGTGATGGTATAAGTGCTCTTCTTGAATGTGGCAGTAATTGTCACATCGCTAGCTGGCATCGTGAATTGGTTATTTGCCACTGCCACAGCCTCATTACCAGCCATTACGGTAAGAGACTCAAGCTCATAGCCTTCAGCAGGGCTCACTGTGAGAGTAATGGTCTCGCCCATAGTGGCCTTATCCTTGCTGGGGGTCACACTACCATTCTCGCTTGAGTTAACGGTGATATTGTACTCAGACTGCTTGAATGTTGCATAAACCTTAACATCACCAGCAGGCATCTGGAACGAAGTGCCAGTAATGGTCACCTTCTCAGTGCCCTTCATGTAGTACAGCTCATCAATCTCATAACCCTCATTGGGATTAACTGTGAGGGTCACAGTCTCGCCCTCAAGGGCCTGGTCCTTGTCGGCACTAAGTGTACCATTAGTAGGAGTTTCAGTTTCAACTCTGAAATACCAGTCACCGCTGATAACCACAGTCATTGGATTGGAATCGCGGTCAACAGTGAAAGTCCAAGTTCCAGCAACTGGAATCTCGAAATTCTGACCAGGCACTGCTAAATGCAAGGCGGCACCGTTCTTCACAAACTCATATTGAACAATGCAGTTGCCATTGCTCTCAGCACCAATCCAAGTGCCATTCTCGTCCTTGAACTTGAAGGTTCCATTAGCATCCATTGCCTGGATACCAACCCACTTGCCGTCAGCATTCTTGGTCAAGGCAACCATTGTAGCATCGTTCCAACCATTGAACGAGCCAATTAGGTACGTTGCCTGAGACTTCATAAATGTGGCATGAATCTCAACATCACCGGCAGGCATCTGGAACGAAGTGCCTGTAATGGTCACCTTCTCAGTGCCCTTCATGTAGTACAGCTCATCGAGCTCATAACCTTGAGCGGGAGTTACGGTGAGATTCACTGTCTCGCCTTCGGCAGCTTGAGTCTTGTCGGGCACAACGCTACCATTCTGAATGTCGGCAACGGTTATATTAAATAACGGAATTCCAGTGAAATTGGCGGTAACAAGCACGTTTAAGGGCTCTTCAGGCATCGTGAACGTGTAATCACGTGCTGCACTCAAGTCGGCAGGGTCTTCGCCCTGAAGCTCAAGAATTTTACCTACATTAGGACCAGCATCTTTAGGCCTTGGCAACTGAGCCGACCCAGGGTTGATTGTAGCCTCTGCCACGATATCGCTCTTGGCTATCTTATAGCCCTCGGCGGGAGTGACTGTGAGGGTCACAGTAGCGCCAGCAGCAGGAGCTGTGGGATTAACATCTACAGTACCGGTACCTGCGGGATTAATCGCTACTGTCACCGTCTGCGCTGCCCATGCGGCAGTAAAGCCACACAGCAGCATTGCCAGCAGTATTAATAATCTGTTTTTTGTTCGCATATTCAAAATTCAATAATTAAATAAAGGTGGGCTCGTGAGTCATCCATGAACCCACCTTATTATAATTAATGCTTATTTCACTAGCTTGATGGTATGAGTTGATCCATCGGTGAAGGTCACTACAGCGATATTGACGCCACGGAATGGCTTGTCGCTGGTAAGACCACTCATGTTCACATACATAACTTTGGCAACATTGCCTTCAGCAATCAGTGTCTCGATTGCGGTTGGCACATCACCGTCGTAGCCAATCTTCAGCATGCGTGGAGCACCAGCAACTTCGCTAGCGGGCAGGTAGCAGCGGTGAGCTGCAACGGTGCCTTCCTCACTGCGGATGAAGTTGTTGTTGTAGAGAACATAACCGGCAGTGATGGTTTGAGCCTCAGTTGCTCTACCCACCAACTTGCTGGTGTAAGTTCCAGTCGCGCCAGTATAGAGAGGTGTAGTGAGGTCCTCACCTGCAGTTCCGTAGAGCAGTACACCCACATTGGCTGGGATGTAATCAACCTCTTCAATCACAACAGCATTACTTGCAACGCCTGTTACAACATAAACCTTAATGCCCTCGGGTTTAACAAGGTTGTATGCACCAATGTAGGTTGCCCAGTTGCGGTCGGCAGTGAACGAAACACCTTGAATCTTAGCCTCAACAACTACGTCGATAGTAACACCACTATCGCCTGCAGGCATCACAAAGGTGTAAGTACCATCCTCATTGGGTTCTACCAACTCTCCATTAACCTTGACGCCGCCAACAACGAAGTCATCAGGAGTGTTAGGAGTTACGGTTACAGTAACTTCCTGACCAGCAGCCGCTGTATAAGCTGGGTCAGTGGTAACTGTTACAAACTCATTTGGAGTTATTGTGATATTGTGCTGAACTGCGGTGAACTCAACAACAATCTCAGCTGGAGCAGCTGGCATTGTGAAGGTGTAAGTACCATCAGCAAGAGTAAGATCTTCATTGTTAACACTAACCTTGCTTACAGTCCACTCAGCAGTTGGAGTTACTGTGACAACAACAGTCTTGCCTTCCTGAACGAGACCACCGTTCTCAACAGTTTCGCCGTCAACGGTAGCAGTTACAGTACCCTTCTCAGCTGGAACGTTCCAAGTGAGAGCGTTGTTAGTAAGAATCTTGGTGAAGGTAACGGTTACGGTAACATCGGCAGCTGGCATTGTGAACTTGTTGTCGGCAACCTCAACGGTTTGGTTCTCACCATAAGTTACGGTGAGCACATCTACTCTATAGCCATCATTAGGAGTGGGAACGATTGTTACCTCAGTTCCTGCTGTTACAGGACCCTCTGGATTAGTAGTCACAGAACCATTAGTGGGCTCAGTAATGTTGATGTTGTAAAGGAAACTGCCAGTAACAATCAGCTTATTTGTTGCTGGGTCGAAGCTGAAGCCATAGGTAGTGGTGTTGATAATGCACAGGTTTTGGCTATTATTGCTGTTGAGTTCAATTTCTTCGCCTAATCTCTCAGCGGTAATCTGATAGTGGTATTCTCCAACGCCAAACCACGCATCTTCAACAATTGAACCAGCTGAATTGGTTACGACCTTGCGGATCTTGAACTGCATTCCATTATCAAGAGGCAAATTATTATAAACATACTTGTTGTCAACCAATTCCATCAACTTATCTACTCTTGTATCGCCCCAGTTGTCACCCACACCGTAAGCAACGTAATACTTCACATCCATTGGAATGAAGGTGGCATTAATAGTTACGTTGCCGGCAGGCATTGTGAACTTGTTGTTCTCGATAGGTACAGCCTCGCCACCTTCAACAGTATAAGTCAAGGCATCTACCTCATAGCCAAGATCGGGAGTAACGGTAACATTCACCTCTGTGCCATATTGGGCCGATGCAGGTGCCTCTACAGTACCATTCTCGATATTTTCAGCTACAGTGATGGTGTAAGTGGCAGCCTTGAAAGTAACGGTGACAGTAGCATTGCTAGCTGGCATTGCGAAGGTGTATTTACCAGTTTCTTCATCCAAAATCACCTCAACAGCACCGTCATTGACTTTAACAGCATCAATCTCGTAACCCTCAGGAATTGAAAGAACGGTAATAGTCACTGTCTCGCCTGCCTTGGCTGTAGTCTTATCTACTGTCACCTCAGTTGCTGGGTTGGTAACAGTGATGTTGTACAGATAATCACCTGTAACAACCAGTGTCTTTCCGGCTGGGTCATAAGAGAAATTGTAGATACCAGCATTGGGGAAATAAAGGTTAAAATGCCCCCCGTCAAAAGTTCCCATTGAAATAGGTTGACCCAAAGTATTATCATTAATATAGAAGTCACCCGAGGATTGAGCACCCAACAAAACTTCTTGGCCATCTACAATCTTCACAAGTACTGCCTCATACTCAGCAGGAATCTCCTTATCTGCTGCGGTCCATTTGCCGTCTGTACCCTTTACAAGAGCAATTTCATTAACCTGGGCCCAAGGATTCCCCTTGCCATAGTTGACTTGATAGCTCACCTCAAGTGCACGGAAGGTAGCCTCAACAGCAACATTGTGAGATGGCATTGTAAAGGTATAGGTGTTACCTTCAACTTCTACCACCTGACCATCAACCTTGAGCTCCTGCAGCACGCAGTCCTCTTTAGGAGTGATGGTGAGGGTAATATTGTCACCAAAGTTGGCTGTAGTCTTGTTGTCATTAACGGTTACAGTACCATATTCGTTAGAAGTGACTGTAATAGTGTAGTCCACCTTCTTGAATGTAGCATTAACAGCAACATCAGCATCAGGCATCTCGAAGGTATAAGTGTTACCAGTTACTGTCACTTCCGTGCCACCAACTGTGAGCTTATCAAGCTCATACCCCTCATTTGGAGTGATAGTGAGAGTAATATCGGTGCCTTGAACTGCACTTAAAGGTTCAGCAGCCACAGTACCATTTCCATCGGAAGTAACATTCACATTGTGAACGCCTTTCTTAATTGTGAAGGTCACTGTTACTGTACTAGTATATTTGCCCTTTCCAGTTACAATAATAGTACCCTCGCCTGGTTCAACGTTAGCACCATACTCTAATGTATAGTCAGTACCCTCAACGAGAGTAGTCTCACCATCCATAACAACGATAGCAGGTTTAATCTGGCTACCAGTATAATCCTGATCAGGAATGGGATTAGGCTGAATCATAGCTGCAGTGATAGGAATGCAAGCTTGGAACTCAGCGCTAACTTTTGCGCCATAAGGAGATTCGGGCATTGCAAAGGTGAAGGTGTTTGGAGCCTCACCTGCCTGAATATCAGTAACAAATTGTCCTACGCCAGGACCATCGGCTTTCAGACCAGGAGCCTGAGCCGAACCACCATTAATGGTCTTCTCAACAATAATGTTTCCTACCTCAATGTAGTAACCATCAGCAGGAGCTGCAGTAATAGTCACTATCTGGCCAGGAATAGCCTGTGTTAGGTCAACACTAACATTACCATGAATGCCAGCCTTCACTGTAACAGGTGCCTCTGCACCCATGCGTAACTTCTTTGAGTTGGCATCAAAGATTAGTTTATAAGTACCACCAACTCTAACATTTAAGTTCTGGTTGTCCTGAGCCATCTGCATCACTTCGCCAGTGTTTAGTTTCTCGGCGGTTACCCAATAATCGCCATCGGCTGCCATTCCATACCAGATGTTGTCCACCATGATCTTGAACAGTTCGCCTTCGGCAAATTCATGAGTAATAGTCCAAATGCCATCGCCTTCGTCTGCCATCGCAATCCTACCATTCTGCCAACTAGTTGCAGAACCAGCAAGATAGCATGTGGCATGAGCCGACAACGATGTCATCATCAGCATCATCAGCAATGTGAAGACGCTGAGCAATCGTTTTGTCATGTTTTTTACCATAGTTTTAAAAATTAGTTAATATTTAGTGAATTATTTCTTTCTTTGTTTATCCTCCCTCAACTCCCCCTCTAAGATAGAGGGGGGGCGGGGGAGTATGACAATTATTTATTAAAATTTCTGCATTCTGTATTAAATAAGGCGCAGCCTAATTATGCATTTTGCATTATGAATTGTGCATTAACGAACCTCCTTCTTGCCGTCGCTTGTGATAAAGATACCACGTTTGCCATTCAGCGAAGTGCCAACGTAACGGCCAGTCAAGTCATAGTATCCAACAGGCTTGCCATTGCTGTCATAACGCAAGTCCTCAATACCAGTCACAGTGCCAGGATCGCCAATCAAGAGCCTAGGAGCACCCTGAGTGCTAGCACTTGCAGGCAAGTAGCAGCGATGAGCACCTACAGTGGTGCCATCCTGAGCAAGAATAAACTGGTTGTTGTAAAGCACATAAGCATTGTTAACAGTGGCTGGGCCACCTTGCAGTAAGCTAGTTACTGACTCCCCAGCCTCGGCAGGCATTGCGCTAACACTCTCCGTAGCAGTAGTGCTATAGAGCAATACTCCAGTGTTCGCAGGAATATAGTTAACTGACTCAACCTCAACAGCAGTACCAGCATCGTTGATGCCAGTCACAACATAAGCAGTAACATTCTCGGGTAAAGCCAAAGCTTCTTCACCAAACCATGTAGCCCACTGGCGCTCAGCAGTAAATGCCACACCCTCAAGGTTGACAGGAAGCTGAACCAGCTCATATTCAAGAGGCATGAACTGCGGACCGTTATGCCACCCAACAATACCTGTTACGTTATAGGTTTTACCATCAATAGGTGTAACACTAGTTGTAAAGCGCTCATTGTATATTGTCAAGGACTTATCGCCATCAACAAGGCTTCCATCTTGGTAGACAATTTCCTTAATAACTGCATAGCGATAGAGATATTCTTGGTCTTCTTGAGAAGCCTTAGCTATCGTAAGCTCAACGGGCTGAATTGTAGTCTGCTCAGTGGCAGTTTCCATACCAGTTGGATTAGTCATCTGAGGAGCACCAGCGTACGCACCCTTCTTGGCGTGGAAGCCAGCAGGAATCTTGTCGCCCTTCTGATAGGCCTGGTCTATTTGTCCATAAATAAGAACACCCTTTGCATCATCTTGAGCATAGAGATATTTACCTGTTTGAGCTATTGCCACAAGGTTGCCAGTGAACACAAATTCACCGGTGCCTTCATAGCGATAGAATGCAGTGGCACTTGAAATTTCTGGTTTTTTCTCAAAACTCTTGCTTGCAACACTACTAACTAAATCTCCCTTAATAGCTATTGCCTTAACGGTGGCAGACTCAGAAAGCTCAAATGGCTCCTCATAGAGTATTGACTCACTTGAAGGAGTGTCGCCATTTATAGTGTAGTAGATAGCAGCACCTTCTTCGGCAGTGATAGTTACTGTTGTAGAACCCTCGAATGGAGTATCACCTTCAATCTCTGGAGCATCCAGAGTTGGAACTATTTCTCCACCTTTCTTATAGAGTTGAATTGCTTTCTGGGATGTATAGGTATCACTCTTGAAGTAACGGAAACGAGTTTGACCACTTGTTGCATTATAACGCAAGTAAGCACCACCCTGTGACACGACATCTGCATTACCGTCATCATCTATTGATATAGTGTTGGCATAAACTGTTGTTTGGCTAGCTTTCAAACCATTAGCATCGCTTGTTTGGCCAATATAGTATCCACTGGCGCTCTTCAGAGTTCCTGCTAAAGCATCGTAGGTGAATGCTGCAGCATCAACTTCTGTACTTGCTGGAATCACATTGTCGGATATTTCAACCTCAATGCTATTGCCTACTGCATCAAGTGTCTCAAGACCGCCATCAAATGCCAGACTGCCATCCTCATAAACGATGAGATAAATACCACTTGTGAGTTGGTCGTTTGATGTTACCTTTACATAATCGCCTTCTATCACGACATTATTATCGGTCACAACAAGCTTTGTCAATTCACTATTGATGTTAAGTGTGTAATTGCTGGCATTTTCAAAAACATAATTGCCATTACTAACCATAGGAATCTCGTCACCCATGTGCTCAGCTTTAATCAAGTATCCATTACCACCGTGCCAATTGCCCCACTCGTCAACGAAGCCAAACTGAGTATTGGCATCAAAGTCCATAGTAATAGTCCAGCCTATATTATTGGCTGTCAATGGGGTCTTGGTTGACCAGTTATCATTTGAATAACTGCCCTTCATGAAGAGCTGTGCTTCCTTGCTGACCGTGAGCTTTTGGTCGGCGCTTACAGTAAATGTGCAATTGCCACCAGCTGCCATATAGAAGTTTTTGCCATCTACAAGGGAAATGTTGGTGCAAACGTCTTTTGTGATGCCAAAGTAATCACCATCGGCACCACCACCAAGCCAAGTAACATCCTCGCCCTCAACCTTGAGAACCTTGAAAAGTACGTCATCGGCTATAGTTTTGTTTAATTTGTAATCGCCATTGGCTAGCTTTGTGAACTTGTAGGACTTGTAGGTATCATCCTGCGCCCAATTGGTAAACGAGCCAGCTAGATAATATTCGGCACCAGTAACTTCTGCTGGTTCAAAACTGATTGGCAAGAACTGAGGATAAGCTGTGCCATTTTGGGGTTTGTAGTAACCGCATATACCAATCACATCGTAAACAGCACCATCAGTAGGAGGAGTCATGAATGTTGTGTGATATGGGATTTCCTCATCACCTGCAGTAATTATCTTATTTGTTGTATTGAAACTTGCGTTCTTAATTATTGCATAGCGTCCAAAGTTATCAAGGTTAACTTGAGAAGGCGTAATCTCCACTGGAGTCAACCCAACATTTTGAGATGAAGCAGTGAAGCCAGCGGGATTGGTCATCTCGGGAGCTCCATTAAATACTGCTCTTGTTCCAGTGAAACCACCAGGAATCACATCGCCAGGTTGATATGTTTGACCTGTGTTACCAAAGATCAACATACCTTTTTCTCCATTTTGTGCGTATAGATAATAATTTTTGTTTCCAGAAGTACTTGTAGTTTCATATTGTTTTATAGCCACAAGATTTGACGCTGTGTATTTAAAATTATCACCAAGCTCAAGAGCATTAAAATCTTCGATGTTTCCAATTGTAGGAATAGCAGTAAAGATCTTAGAGGCAACATTACTTGTCTGGCCATTTTTGATAGCTATCGCTTTGACAGCAGTAGTTGCATTAATAGTGAAAGGTGCGCTATAGAGCGTGCTCGAAGTGGTTGGGTCATCACCATTAGTAGTATAGTAGATTGTAGCCCCTTCTGTCGCGCAAGTAATTGTTACTTCTGTGCTTGTCAAGAAAGGTGTCTCGCCTACAATAACCGGAGTTGCAACCGCGGGAGCAACAGCTTCCTCAAGCAAAACCTCATCAAGGAAGAAACGAGATTTGCTTGCTTGTTTGCCTTGCCAAGTTATTGTTAACGTAGTTGAACTTGTTTTCAAATAAACGGTGAAATCCTTAAAAGAAGCATCATTCATTGTAACAGAAGTCAACTCAACTATACATGATGCATCTTCATATAATGTTGCACCAGAAGCTGAAAGTTTCAATTGTGTTTGATCTCCAGACCATGCACCAGCCCTAAAAGAGAGAGAGTAAACTTTATTATTCTCAACTGAAATATTTGGGGTTGTTGCTGAGCCCTGAGCACTACCTGTGCCAAGCTTTACACAATTGTCTGCACCTCCTTGTTTTTCATAAGTCCATCCATTCATATCAGATGTCACTGTGCTTGATGCAATAGAGCCACTCCATTGTCCGTCATTACCTCCTGAACCTGAGGTTTTACTCCAAGATTCATAGAACAATTTTCCAGCGTTAGGATCATCCTTGAAAGCAAACTCTATAGTTACTGCTTCATTGGGCATTGTAAAGGTATAGTCGGATTGATTAATTATAACGCTTGATGGGGTTACAGTAGTTTGATCCCAATCAACAACTTTGCCTTCTGGAATATTTGGTGTCAAAGTTACAATCTGACCCGCAAAAGCCTCATCCATATCCGCGGTACCGCCACTAACCATAATACTATATGTTGAAGCGGGTGTATCGCTAGAATAAGTAACAACTACTGCGTTGAATCTGAATTGAGCATTAGCATTAAATGTAACTGAACTTGTTCCAGCCTCATAAATCCATGTGCCAATGTATCCAGAATAAGAATAAGAACCATTTGCACCATCAGGTAATGATAATTTAGACGGCCCATTATCACTGGTTCCACTTGCTGTTGATGTAAATTCAACCTTTGTAATAGTTCCTACAGAAGAAGAAACTGTAAGATTACCACCACCATACACACGGATGTGATTCGAACCAGACAAATATCCTTTGTTGGATGTTATGGTGATAGGAGCACTCGTGATTGTCATTTCACTTCCCGTACCAGACGTACCCTCTTTCACAATTTCATAAGAAAGAGTGTTTGAGATGGAAATTTCAACCGTCTCTGCCCACCCCACGCCTATAGCGAGGACGGACAACATTAAAAATGTTAGTAATTTCTTCATAAACAAAGAGTTTTAGATAATTAATAGGATATTATTTTACGTTTAGTAGTTGCAATAAAGTGTCGCAAATTTAAATAAATTTATTTTATTTATCAATAATAAAAATGGGATTTTTTACACCTTGTTGAAAACTTTTACACCTACCCTACCCAAACCCTTAGTTTCCAAGTCAATGCCTTTTATTCCTTCTCATTCCTTTATTCCCAAGCACGATGCATAATGGGCTGCACGCAAAACATCACGCGCAGCCCATTATGCCGTCAACAATTGTCATTAATTACCCAAGCCGCATGGCTAAGCAACCAGCAGCCCTGCAATTGTAATTTTGATTCTATTTTAAGCGCAGCAGCTCTGCAGTCTCAAATGCCCCCAAGCGCAGCCTCCTCATCCATAAAAAATCGTCCATAATCGCCTAAACACCCAAGCGCAGCCATTTACTCATTTAATGCAGGAAAGATATCATTCTCTATATGGTCTAGAATTGCGGTAAGTTCCTCTTTAGTGTTAGCACGCAGCATCGCGATGCGCGTGTCGCGGAAGTTCTTAATACCCTTCAGTAGAGGTGTTGCCGCCAAGTGCCTACGAATGTGCAGGATGCCTCGGTACTCGTCAATTCGGTCGATGCTCTCGTCAATCTGGCGCCGCAGCAACGTCATCTTCTCGTGGCGACTAATCTCAGGAATCTTGCCCGTAAGAAGATACTGCTTCATCTCCCTGAAAATCCAAGGCGCACCAATCGACGCACGCCCCACCATGATGCCGTCAACCCCGTAGCGGTCATAATATTCTGCAAGTTTCTCTGGCGTAGTGATATCGCCATTGCCAATGATGGGAATCGTCATGCGAGGGTTGTTCTTCACCTCGCCTATAAGAGTCCAATCGGCCTCCCCGTTATACATCTGCGAACGAGTCCTTCCGTGAATCGTCAATGCCTGAATGCCACAATCTTGCAGCTGCTCGGCCAGATCAACGATTATCTTGTTGTTACAATCCCAACCCAGACGGGTCTTCACTGTGACTGGCAGCTTTACAGCCTTCACCACCTCACGCGTAATCTCAAGCATGAGAGGCACGTTGCGAAGCATACCAGCACCAGCACCCTTGTGAGCCACCTTCTTCACCGGGCATCCAAAGTTGATATCAAGCACCTCGGGCTTTGCAGCCTCGGCAATCTTCGCCGCCTCAACCATAGGTCCAACCTCACGGCCGTAAATTTGGATGGCTGCAGGTCGCTCACCAGGATTGATGACCATCTTGCGCAAGGTGCTGTCGATGTTACGAATCACAGCATCGGCACTCACAAACTCGGTATACACCATGTCGGCACCCTGTTCACGGCATATCTGCCTGAACGACACGTCGGTAACGTCCTCCATTGGAGCCAGCATCACAGGCCGCTCACCTAAATCTATATTTCCAATCTTCATCTGAATGTTTTTTCTGCACTTAAAACTTATGTTGGCATCCTCTCACCATCGCTTTAGCCAAATGAAGGTCTGCACCAGGCTACGGGTGCTGAGAAATGCCACAAACGAAATCCACAGTGTGTGGTTGCCCCATGAGGTGGGAAAACTATAGTAAAGGGTGAAGAACAACGCGCATGCTGTTGCTACTGCCACGAGCATGCCACGAGTCTCGGTCACACCAATGAACACCCCATCCCACACAAAAGCAGGCATGCTCACAATGAGCACCAGCGAGCACCACAAGTGATAGTACATAGCAGTTTCCACAACCTCTGCTTCACTGGTAAACATAGTGAATATAGCATGCGGGAACAACGTGTAAACAAGAACAAAAACCATAGTTATTGCTGTGCTCCACACAAAGAGCCAGCGCACACAACGATGCATCTGCTTGTGGTCACGCGCTCCATAATATTTACCCACAACCGCCTCACCAGCAAATGCAATGCCGTCCATGAAATAACTGAAGAGATGGAACAGCTGCTGCATCATGGTGTTGACAGCGAGAACTATATCACCACGCATAGCACCGGCGCGAATGAAAAAAAGATTCACTGCCAGCATAAAGATGCAACGCACAAATATGTCGCTGCTCACCTTAAAGAAACGGCCACTTCCCTTGAAGTTGAAAGCGTTATTCACATGCAAGTCACGCACTATCGATGCGAAACGCTTGCGCACACGCCAACAAGCATATATCACTCCCACCCACACTGCCGTTAGTGTGCCCACTGCGATGCCTTTGAATCCCATGTCAAGAACATACACCGCAACAAGGCTCACAATCACATTGAGCACATTAACGCCTATCGAGATAATCATCGGGCTACGAGAATCTTGCATTCCGAGCAACCAACCCTTTATCGACATCGTCATCAGTACCGCAGGAGCGCCCCACACCACTATCGAAAAATAAGTCGATGCAAGGGCCGACACCTCAGGACTAGGACTCATAATCCACAACAAGAGCCATCGTAGTGGCACTTGAAGTATCACCATCGCCACACCGACAATCAAGGCAATGGCACTTGAGCGCTGAAGGGTGTTGACCTGGTCCTGATGAGAGCCACGCCCATATGCTTGGGCAGTAAGCCCCGATGTGCCCATCCTCAGGAATCCAAAGTTCCAGTAGAGAACGTTCATCATCATGGCACCCACGGCCACAGCACCTATAAATTGTGGAGCTCCCAGATGCCCGGCAATTCCCGTGTCGAGCAAGCCCAGCAATGGCTCGGCAATGTTGGCAATTATCGCTGGCAGCGAAATTGCCATTATCTCCCTATTTATCTTCGACAGTCTCATGTGTTTTAAAAAACGATGCAAAGGTACCACAATTAATTCATAATTCATAATTCATCAACCAACAAAGCCCCATCTCTTCCCTCTCTCCTCTTCCCTCTCCCTACTAAAAGGTTAAACTTATTTAATAGTTTGGGTTGTGTAAGTTTAGTTATTAACTTTGCAATCAGTAACAAAAAAAGCACAAGAAAATGAAATACATTAAATTTTTCACATTAGCCATTTTGGCTGTAGCGCTCATGGCTTGTGGCGACGATGAGCCAAAGAGCACATTCACCCGAGACTTCAATATGGTCTACCCACAGCTCCCTGCGGGACACAAGTCAATTAGCAAGATTGAGCGAATCTATGACAATGGAGATAAGAGTGTGGCAACTGCTACCTATGATGGAGACCACCTCAAGAGTGTGAATGTAGTGACCACTGGCAGGGACAACTATAGCAACGAGGAAACAATTATTTTCGACTATAAGAATGGAGCAATAATTTGTGACAAAGCCATTCAGGACGTCACCTATTCGTTTGAAGTCAATAGCTTTGGAGCTATCAATCGACTGAAAAACGTGACCACAAGTCAAACTGCAGCAGCTATGGTCTATAACGAGTCTGGTGGTCTTGATGCTACTCAAGTGATGAGTGCATCTACCACAGGCACCACCAAGTATGATTGGATGAGCGGCAACATTACCCAATGGGTGAGCCGTGACGTCAACAAACTCGATAGCGTAGTCTATGAATATGGCACCGGCGCCATTCCCAACAAGGGCTGCATCGACATACCAGGCAACGAGACTATCACTTTCACCAAGTTTGTGTGTGCCATCATGCGCAATGCAGGTCTCTTTGGTACCACAAGTGCCTATCTGCCCACTGTCATCAAAAAGGACTTTGACTATTCGCAAGACGAGGATCAAAACTCCGACAACCCACAACTCAAACGTTATAACATCACCTACGAGCTCGACAACGAAGGCTATGTGAAGAGCTACACAACCACCGAGAATCCTAAGTACACGGTGAAATTCACCTACAGGTAAGCGTTAAGGCTTAACGTGTTTAATAGTGATTGTTGAGGTAACATCGCTTGAACAGCAAGGAGTTGAGGTGTTTGGCACCTTGACCGAAGCGCAATTGCGCAACCGTCTGGAGCCCGACAAGGGCATCTTCATTGCCGAGAGTCCCAAGGTGATTGACGTAGCTCTTAATGCTGGATACGAGCCGCTGGCACTGCTGTGCGAGCGACGCCACATTGAGGGCGACGCCGCATCTATCATCGCGCGTTGTGGCGACATTCCCATTTACACTGGTGAGCGTGAATTGCTGTCGCAACTCACTGGCTACGTGCTCACACGTGGCGTTTTGTGCGCTATGCGCCGACCTACAATGCCCAGCGTTGAGCATGTGTGTCGCAATGCCCATCGCGTGGTGGTGATTGATAGTGTTACCGACACCACCAACATTGGCGCAATCTTCCGCTCGGCAGCTGCTTTGGGAATCGATGCGGTCCTGCTCACCCCCACTAGCTGCGATCCTCTTAATCGCCGTGCGGTGCGTGTGTCTATGGGTTCGGTGTTCCTTGTGCCATGGACATGGCTAGAAGAACCTATCCAAAGTCTCAACAACCTTGGTTTCAAAACTGTAGCAATGGCGTTGACCGACAAATCAATCAGTCTCGATGATCCCATTCTAGCCACTGAACCTCGATTGGCAATTGTGATGGGCACCGAAGGCGACGGCCTGTCCCATGAAATCATAGAACAGACCGACTATGTTGTACGCATACCCATGAGTCATGGTGTGGATTCATTGAATGTGGCTGCTGCATCGGCAGTTGCTTTCTGGCAACTACGAATGAAAGAGCGAGAGTAAATAAGGTATTCTAATCTTTAACCTCTTTCTTCTCATCATTTACGAGAATCGAATGCATCCATAATTACTGTTGGGCGATGGTTTTGGAATGCACCCAGCGGATAATGACCTTCGGCCTCAGGAGCCCAATAGAACACACCGGGGCAATTGCCGCCTGTCTGAGTGCGAGCGGCATCGATTAATCGAGTCATAAATGCTTTACCGGCTTCTGGACGACGAGCCTCATATCCCGTTTCCACTATCATTACTGGGCATTTATATTCATTTGCAAGTGTGTTTATGTTATCTATAACGCGTTCTAGCGTCTCATCCTCGCTTTTGGTTAGGCCAGCATCCATATCCCAGTAAGGATAGACACTCACACCTATCATGTCAAAGTGCGCCTTGTATTTCTTTAAGCCATTGAAAATGGTGTGGTAACGTTCAATATCACATGCGGCATCAAGATGCACAATGCATGTTGCATGTGGATACACTTTCTTGGCAGCACGATAGCCTGCCTCGGTGAGACCGGCATACTGCTTCATGTTCTCAGGCGTATGTCCCATAGGCCACAGGAAACCATTAGTTGTCTCATTTCCTATCTGTATCCACTTCACATCAATTCCGTTATCTTTCAATAGTGTGAGAGTCTCTGTTGTGTGCATCGCCAAAGCGCGTTTCATCGCATCGTAGTTATAGAGACGCCATCGTGATGGTATATTCTGTTTCCCTGGATCGGCCCACCAGTCACTATAGTGGAAATCTATCATTATCGCCATACCTTGTGCTTGAGCGCGTTTGGCCATTGCCAACACATCATGCATGTCGCACTCGCCTCCGCGTGGATTCACCCACACACGAAACCTCGCCGCGTTAAGTCCCAGCTCATGCATAAGCGTGATGTTGTCACGTTCCTCGCCTGCATTATTATAGAGTTTTACACCAAAGCGCTCCAATGCACTAGTGCCACTGATGTCAGCGCCAAGCCAAAATTCCGACTGAGCCATTGCTGCTATACTCACTACGACAGCCATTAATAGTGTCACGACTTTTTTCATGATTATGGTGTTTTTAAAATGATTTATCAAGTATCAGTTCACTTATTTGAGGAGATCCAAGAATTGGTCTTCATTGATTATATCAATGCCTAGCTTCTGGGCTTTCTCTAGTTTGGAGGGACCCATGTTCTCGCCAGCAAGGATGAAACTTGTGGCTTTGCTGATGCTACTCACGTTCTTGCCGCCATTCTGCTCAATCATCGCCTTGTACTCTTCGCGCGAATGATGCTGGAACACACCACTAATTACAATTTTCTTACCTTCGAGTTTGGTAGTGCGGTTGGCAAGTTCCTCTTCGCTCAAAGCCATCTGGAGTCCTGCCCATCTCAGTCGCTCCACAATGTCGCGATTGGTGTCGACGGCAAAGTATTCCACTATGCTTTGAGCAATCTTGGGACCTATCTCAGGGATAGCGGCAAGTTCCTCGGCACTCATCTCCATCAAGCGGTCAATGTTGTGCACGTTGCGAGCAAGCACCTTGGCGGTGGTCTCGCCCACAAACTGGATAGACAACGCAAAAATCACTCTTTCAAATGGCACTTGCTTTGATTGCTCGATGCCACGCATAATGCGCTGAGCACTCTTGAGCTGGAAGCGGTCAAGACTAACGAGCTTGTCCACAGTGAGGTCGTAAAGATCGGCGATATTGTTTACTAGCCCGCTCTCATGCAGCTGAGCGGCAACTTCCTCGCCTATGCCATCGATGTTCATGGCATGACGGCCCACGAAGTGCTCTATGCGGCCAGTGATTTGCGGCTTGCATTCCCATTTGTTGGGGCACAGCCATGCCGCTTCACCCTCAATGCGCTGCAATGCAGTGCCACACACGGGACAGTGAGTGACAAACTTCAGCGGCTCGGCACCCGCCTCTCGTTGTTTGGTGTCGACTCCCACAATTTTGGGGATGATTTCACCGCCTTTTTCCACATAAACCATGTCGCCATCGTGAATGTCGAGCTGACGGATTATGTCCTCATTGTGCAACGATGCGCGCTTGACAATTGTGCCACTCAGCAACACAGGCTCAAGGTTGGCAACTGGGGTGATGACACCTGTGCGTCCCACCTCAAAGCTCACCGACTTGAGCTTGGTGCACTCGCGCTCGGGAGCAAACTTAAAGGCAATCGCCCAGCGTGGCGACTTGGCAGTAGCGCCCAGATTGAGCCACTGGCGCAGCGAGTTGAGCTTAAATACGAGTCCGTCGGTGGCTACTGGCAATGACTTGCGCTCTTTATCCCAACGTTCAATGAAATCGGTAACGGCGTCGATTGACTCAAGCACCTCGGTATGGGCTATCTTGAAACCCCACGAGCGCGCTGCCTCCATTGCCTCGGTGTGGGTCTTGTAGGGCAGA
>JAEEGH010002631.1_pt1 | contig 48246 bp, 40 predicted proteins | sample 9134181 | NCBI WGS metagenome assembly JAEEGH01 (sample SAMN16246544, study PRJNA631951) | gut metagenome | biome: gut microbiome; feature: rumen; material: DP-attached | host: Bos | place: Iran: Karaj | collected 2018-10
ATATGCCTTTTCCTTGGTTGCGCAATAGTCTTTGAAGTCAGGGAAGGTCATGAACCAATCCTTGTTAAGGAGTTCGTTGTATAGGCGCTCAAGGTTTTCCTTTTGACCAACCTCAAGGAGTTTGTCTGATACGATGAAGTCTACGCACTTCTTGAGGTTTGCATCCTTTTCGTAGTAGTCGCGTGAGCAGTAGCTACCATCGGCGTAGCGCTTGATAACTGTGTCTGAGTCTTCGCCGAAGATGAAGATATTGTCATCACCTACGAAATCGTGCATTTCTACGTTTGCACCATCCATTGTTCCGATGGCTACGGCACCGTTGAGCATGAACTTCATGTTAGAAGTACCTGATGCTTCCTTTGAAGCAAGAGAAATCTGCTCATGAATGTCACATGCTGGGATGAGCTTTTCTGCAAGTGTGACATTGTAGTTTTCAACCATTACAACCTTAAGGTATGGACTAACCTCTGGATCCTTTGCAATGATTTCCTGTAGGCAAAGGATAAGGTGAATAATGTCTTTTGCAATAACATAAGCTGGAGCTGCCTTTGCGCCAAAAATAACTGTGATTGGGCGAGCTGGCTTTTTGCCTTCTTTGATTTCGAAGTATTTGTTGATTACATAAAGTGCGTTCATCTGCTGACGCTTGTACTCGTGAAGTCTCTTGATTTGGATGTCGTAAACACTATTCTCGTCAATCTGGAGTCCCTGTGTCTTAGCTAAGTAGTTTTTGAGAACGACTTTGCGAGCGTCCTTTACATCGAGGAAACGCTTGATTACTGACTCATCACTAATGAACTGCTCGAGTTTTTTGAGTTCTGTTGCATCCTTTTTAAAGCCAGGTCCAATAAGCTCCTCGATGAGCTTTGCAAGCTCTGGGTTGCAGTATAATAACCAACGACGGAATGTGATACCATTTGTCTTATTATTAAATTTCTCTGGGTAGAGCTTGTAGAATTTGTTAAGCTCTGTCTCCTTGAGAATCTCAGTGTGGAGAGCCGCAACACCATTGATTGAAATACCATAGTGAATGTCCATATGTGCCATATGTACGAGGCCATCCTTTATGATGGCAACATCTGGATCTGCCACTTTCTTGGCAATGCGGTTGTGAAGCTCTCTAATTATAGGCATGAGCTGTGGTACAGCCTTCATCATGAAGTGGATTGGCCACTTCTCAAGGGCCTCAGCGAGGATTGTGTGGTTTGTATATGCAGTACATTTTGAAACCACATCAATCGCTTCATCCATTGTAAGGCCACGAATCTGAAGGAGTCGAACAAGCTCTGGAATAACCATTGATGGGTGTGTATCATTTATCTGAATTACAGCATAATCTGGTAAATCATAAAGGTTTGAGCCCTTTTCTACAGCCTCATCTAAAATGAGCTGAGCTGCATTTGAAACCATGAAATACTGCTGATAAACACGAAGCAATCTACCATTATCATCAGAATCATCTGGATAAAGGAAAAGTGTTAAATTCTTTGTAAATTCGCTCTTATCAAAATTGATGCCCTCCTTGATAATTGACTCATCTACCGTTTCAACATCAAACAAGTGAAGCTTTGTAGAAACTGAATCATAACCAGTTACATCTATGTCATACATACGAGAACGTACGTTAAAGCCACCGAAATCGACCTGATATGTTTTATCTGTTTTTGTCATCCAGCTGTGCTCAGACATCCAAGGATTTGGCTCCTCGTTTTGGAGATTATTTTTAAATACTTGCTTAAAAAGTCCCATATGATATGCAAGTCCAACGCCATCGCCATTAAGTCCAAGTGTTGCAATTGAATCTAGGAAGCATGCAGCAAGACGGCCAAGTCCACCGTTTCCAAGAGATGGCTCAACCTCGATTTCCTCAATCTCAGCAAGTGATTTTCCGCAAGCCTCAAGCTCTGACTTTACCTCATCATAGAGTCCCAAATTAATCAAATTATTAGAAAGGAGCTTACCAATCAAAAACTCCGCACTGATGTAGTACAGCTTTTTCTTGCCCCCCTGAATTTCCTTACTCTTAGCCTTGTCCTTTACATACTCCAGCAAACCAATGTAGATTTCCTCATTGGTGCACTGGTCCATGTGGCGGCCGAATCTTACCTTAATATACTCATTAGCTGTCATATTACCCTCCTTATATTCCGCCCGTTACATCTACAAGCCATAGGTATCTCAGCTCAACTACATGTTTCGCTTGAGACACCTATGAGCTTGTAGATTACGGGCTCATCTAAAATCTCTGTCACAATCTACTATGAGTATACTGCTATGGATTCGGCACGGGCTTGCGTAAATCTATTAAAAAGTGATACTATTCTATTAAAAGCAATTGTTTTTCTGCATGAAGTGCAGAAAAAGATTGCACAGAACTGCCCTGCCGTAGGCAATTCCAATGGCAGTTCTACATTGTAATTATGATTAATATAAATGAGTATCAGGCTATACACGAAAAAACAAGTCACTTTGACTTTAATATCCCGTACAATACCTACCCTTGTACTATTCCGCTGGATTTTGACAGTGTGCCACTGCATTGGCATGAGGACGTGGAATTCATTTATATAAAAAAGGGGCGAGGGATTATTGTCATTGATGGCTCAGAATATGATGTGGAAAAGGGGGACATAGCTTTTATTGTTCCTGGAAATGTTCATGGGATTTTCCAGTATCAGGATGATTCCATGGAATATGAGAATATATTGTTTAATGGAAAAATGTTTTCTTCGTCACTGGATGATTTCTATGATACTTTTCTGCTTCCATTTTTTGAGAATACGGTTGAAATTCCAAAGATTTTTAGAAAGGGTGTCACTGGCTACGAAAGCTTGAAGAAATATTTAGATGCAAATGACAATATTTCCTCCCACAGAGAGGGGGCCTGGGGGCTTGCCATCAAGGGGAATTTGTATTTGCTACTATTTAATTTGGTGACATTATACGAAGAGAAAATAAATTCCAAGAATAATAAACGAATCGACAAGCTAAAGCCGGTTATCAAGCATGTAGAGCTACATTACAGCGAGCCTACTACCGTGGCAGAAATGGCTGCTCTTGCTGGATTTTCTGAGTCTCATTTCATGAGATTTTTCAAGGAAACCTTCGGGGTTAGCTTCATTACTTATTTAAACGATTATCGACTATCAATGGCTGCCAGAATGCTGTTATCCACAGAGGAAACAATACTAGAAATATCCCAGCAGGTAGGCTTTGAAAACCTGTCACATTTTAATCGGCAATTTAAAAAGAAATACAATAAAACACCTAGTCAATATACAAAATCCCCTGCCAAATAGCAGGGGATTAATTTTATCTAAATCTAAGATTTAGTACATATATTCAGCTTCTTGCTCTAAGAACTCAAGGTACTCTGAAGGAACGCCAGCCTCTTTCAAATTGTCAATAAGAGTATTGAAGTCTATTGATTCAGCGTATTCTTCCATAGACTCATCATCAAGAACATCGATTGCATCCTTAGGCGCACTATGTGCGTCTACGTCTCCATAAGTAACCTTAACATCAAGTGTTGCAAATGCTGTGGTGTCTGTTTTAAGAGAAATAGAACAATCTGTCTCATCTCCTGTAGCCTTGAATACAAAGTCATAGCTCATTGTAGCCATCATTGTGCTAAATGTATCATATCCGAAGTAAGCATCCTCGCCTGGAGTGAGTACGAACTCACCAATGAGATTACCCTTCTTGTACTCATCTGAATCGTAGTCAATTACTTCGAGTTCAAGAATCTCTCTATCATCTGACTCAAGTCTGAACTCACCATTAATCATTCCACCATCATTTGTACCAGAACCAACAAATACTGATGATGAGTAAGGTGTCTCAAAACCAATTTCCATACCGAACTCATCGCCATCCTCTGGATAGTATGCATAGAGCTTACCGTCTTCATTTTCTGGCTCAAAATCGATACCCTTTAACTCACCCTTATTGTCTACATAAACATTAAGTACACCGTATTCTTCGCCGGTCTCATCATGCTTTTCAAGCTTCTTAAGTGTCTTTTCCTGCTCCTTAACAGTAGATTCTACTTCATCAAGGAAATCTTCATACCAATCGTCGAAATCCTCTGAATCGTCTACATCAAAGTCATCAAAGTCGTCATATAAATAATCATCGTATAAGTAATCATCATAGCTGTAAGATGAGCCGTATGCTGTCTCTAATGATTTCTCATAGTCATACATAACTCTCATTGCTTCCTTGAGATCTTTATCCTCAAGAATTTCGTTACCAACAGCAACTGACATAGCTGCGATTGTTCTCTCATCTATTGTTGTAGAAAGAGCATAGTATTTTGCCTCTACACCGTCAGCTTCGATTTCTTCTTTGTCCTTATCAACATCTTCGATTTCATCTAATGCAAGCTCTGTATATTTAACTGCAAGCTTTCTCATTTCATCTGATGAAAGAATCTGCTGCTCAGTACCGTTAAGGTTCTTGTAATAAGCAAATAATGCGTCTATATCTTCATCAGAAAATGAACTGAAATCGAATTTAACATACTGGTCTGACAACTCAGGAATCTGCATATATCCCATTTCCTTTGACAAATCCATAAGGTAAACAAGGGATACAACATCAACGCTGTTGATTCCACCAACCATATCCATGCTAATTAAATCTTCGTCATCACCTGAAACATTGATTGTAAAGTGTGCAGAATCTAACCAATCAAGGTCAGTTCCGTAATCCTCTAACATGTCCTTGAGACCCTCATCAAGAGTAAGGGTTGTTGTTACTGTACCATCTTTATGAAGGTTAGTGTTTTCATCATAAAATGCAGCACTATCTGCAAATGAATCATCTACTGCATTTGAAATTGAATTCTTTAAAAGCTTCTTACCGCTTGTGAATGCAGCCTTGTTAAAGTAGAAAATAGCTCCTACTGCTGCTGCAACTGCAATAACTGCAACAACGATAATAATAATTGCCTTAATTCCAAGCTTTTTCTTTGTTGGAGCAGCCTCTGGAATTGGGCTATAGTATGGCTGCTGTCCCTGGAACTGCTGGTCTCCAAACTGCTGATTTGAATTAAGCTGCTCTGGTGAAAGCTGCTCTGTGACAGCCTCTTCGTATGCTGGTGCTTCCTCAGCTACCGGTGTCTCCTCTACTGGAGCCTCTTCAACTACTGGAGCCTCCTCAACTGGAGCCTCCTCAACTACTGGAGTCTCTTCTACTGGAGTCTCCTCAACTGCTGGAGTCTCTTCTACTGTTGGTTCAGCTTCTACCATTGGATTTCCGCATTTAGGACAGAACTTAACAACACCGTTAATCTCATGTCCGCATTTAGAACATATCATATTTCTTCCTCCCATTTACTTAATATGATTTTTCAAAGTATTTAATAAATACCATATCATTAACAATAATATACCAAATACCAACAATGATTTTACAAAATATTCATCATGAATGCAATACAAATAGTGAAATGTGGGGCAAAATCTCTGTAGGCTTCTGCCCTCTTTAATATCGATGAATACTGGTGAAAATATTGCTGATGCCATAATTAGAATAGGGGTAATAATTCCCAGCCCCTTTATGGAACCAATTAAAAGTCGTAAAACATTTGCCAAGGCTATTATAGCGAAATCATAGAGTAATATAGCCACAATTTCTCTTCCTAGGCTAGTAAACACTCCGCCATATGCCATTCCGATTAACACCATAATAGAAGGAATCAGAACAATCACAAGATAGTATGCTAAATCCCTAAGCAATGGCAGCTTTGTTTTCCACCAAATGAACAGACCATTTTTCTCATCCTCAAGGTAATACATGGATGCAGCCACGCTGCAAAGCAAAAGCCAAAGTGCAAGTATTCCTCTAAGAGGCATCATCAAATAGCTAACGTCTGAGCTGGCATCAGTTTGATCCACATATCCCATTTCAAATAGGTTTCCGTTGATGCCATATTCGTCGTAGGTGCCTACCATATTGTCGATTTGAGCCTCGGTCATATTGTTATCATATACTTTTTCTGAAATGTAATTGAATGCGATTTGCCTAGCAACCATTGGGTAAACCCTAGAGCAAAGCACCTCTCGACCAAGCATATGTGTAAGTCCTGATTCTCTGATGACAATCTGGATTTTCTCCTTGGAGCGTCCACGACTTGCCATATCAGTAACTGTTTTCTCAAAGTTCTCTGGAACTATCCAAGCCTCTGCTACCTGCTGTCTCTCCACAGCTTTTACTAGCTCGTCCTCATCATCGTAAAAGACAAACTGCAATGCCCCAGGATTGTTTTTGATATCCTCTCTCAATTTATTTGAAAATTCATCATTGGAAGGGATATAAACACCAATTGTCATAAGTCCTGCATCCCCAGAGCTCATTATATTAAGCATGAACACCATCAGCGGAACAACTAGCAGCATGACAATGTAGCTTTTCTTTTTTAATAATCGTTTTAAAAGTAGTAAGTATCTCATAATTTATTTCATTTTTTGATGGCGAAGTACCATAGACACAATCAAAAATGCAATTGTATATCCAAACATTGCTAGCAAATATTTTTCTTCATGGCCTCGCTTCAAAACTTCTCCCATGTATCCAAATGCCACTCCCGACGGAATGATTTCTCCAATTTTCTGCACAAGCTCTGGGAAGAATGTCTTAGGGTAAAAATATCCTGAAACGTATCCCATACCAATGTAGAGCATAAATGCCACAAGGATTTTGTTGATAACTCCAATTAGGATTTCAAAAATCATAAATCCAAGTGCCGAGAACATGATGCACACTGGAATAAGCTTGATTCCAAAATTAAGGAAGTTTCTAATGGTGTTTCCTGCAATCTCCTGGATATCAAAGATGCCCATCTGCATAACTACAAACATGACGCCAAGTGTGACTGCTGTGCAAAGAACATTTATTGTCAAAAAGGGTATGTACTCTGCCACAATCTGGTAACGGGCAGTCACGCCCTTAGAGCCCATAAATTTGTACTGGGCATTTTTCTGTCCAAGGAAAAATGAAATAGCACAGAAGGACAACAGCAGCATAAAGAAGGAAAGGATTCCTGCAAAATAATATGCTGGTGTGGAAAGTCCGTCTGACAATCCAAGCTCTGTAATCTCTGCAACATTTGTACGAATCATAAGTGCAGCCAAGTAAATCATGAAAAGGTCATCGATATTTTCATGTCTTGTGGCCTTGTCAAAGCCCTCCTGCTTCATTATTTCTCGAAGTGTGCAAATGCCTGTCTCCGAATATACGATAATGTTGGTAGCAATGGCTGCAATCTCATCCATCATGACATTTGAGATTCCCTTTTGACCTGAGGTGGCGTAATATTTCAGCTTGGAATCGTTGGTCATTGCATTTAACGCATCACTGAACTCCTCCGTAATTACGATATAGGCTGAAATATCTGCTGAACGCATAGCGTCCTTGGCTGCCTCTTCATCATCGAACTCAACCAGCTCGATCATGTACCTGCTCTCATCAAGAGTACCGATCATGTACACTCCAAGGCTAATCATCTCGTCATCGGTGTCACCAACAACACCAAGTTTGTATCGCTGTTGCTCCTCATTGTAGGCGTCACTATACATAAGAGCTACGCCTGCTGCACCGAGAAGGGCTGCCACAACCAAAATCATGGCTACGATTCCCGGAAGGAGCTTAAAGATTCGTTTGTACTGAATAATTAAATAATCTCTAAACTTAACCATAGCTCTATAATCTTCCTATCAAATGAGGAATATCCCCGTCGTATTTATATGGTGAAAGTACTCCCTCTTTTAAAATGAAGCACTTGTCGCATAGCTCAATTTCCTGAACCTCATGAGTGGCAATAATAAGAGAACCGCCCTGTCTTTTGAACTGCTCAAAGTATGTGTAGATTCGTTCCTTACATACTAAATCAAGGGCTGCAGTTGGCTCATCCAAAAGCAAAAGCTTTGGATTGGAATTGATGGCGCAGCCTATAGTAAGTCGCTTTTTCATTCCGCCAGACATCTGGTTAACTGGCACCTTTATAAACTGATCGATTCCAAGCATTGCCAGAAATCCGCCCTCAAGCTCCTTTTTTAATTTCTCTGGAGTGTACCACATCCTAAGATTGTCCCAGGCAGTAAGCTCTGTAATAAGTGGAGTCTCCTGTGGAACGTATGAAACCAGCTCGTTTCTGATTCTGGTGTTTTTCAACAAATCCTTGCCGTCAATATTAAAAAATCCACTGTCAGGCTTTTGCAAACCTGCCATAATTGTAAGCAGCGTAGATTTGCCGCTACCGTTCTCGCCAAGGATACCCACAATCTCTCCTGGCTCCACAACAAAGTCAACACCATTTAGCACATGATGACGCTTGTATTTTTTCTTAATATTTTTAATTTCAATCATTTATTTACGGACTCCTTGTAAGTTTTCTTGCTCCCATAGGGCACTCTAGCTTTACTCCGTTTGTTACGCTCTCAAGCCTTGAGGTCACTCAGGTCGACTAACATGTCTCCCTTGAGTAACCCCAAGAGCTTGATAGCTACAAACTCACTTAATCAGTGAATTACAATCGTAATCAAACGCTTGCCTAGACTATGTGTTGTCCTCACCTATAATAGACTGTTATAGTCGTAATTAAGATAAAAATCCTTCTCGACTGCGATGTAGTCTTCATAGTTTTCTGCAGTTAGCTCATCAGTTCCTGAGTATAGCCACGCTAAAATCTGAGTATTAATCCACTCCCCATGATGACACTCATCGCTGTAATTGTCAAGGTTTGTTGTTACATCAAATTCATTATTAAAAGAATATAAATGAATATTGTCACACTCTAGCATCAGCTCAATTGCGTATTTTTCTGCCTCAATCCAACGGTTAGCGTTTCCAAGCTCCACCTGTGAGCCCCACCAAGCAATTGAATAAGGTGTGAGATAATAATAGAACTCAACATCCGGATTTGCCTTGGCAAGGTTCGTAACGTTTTGAGTAATATTTGCCTCAACCATTTCCTTAACCTCGTCTACAAATGGTTGAATGCTCTCTGGTGATTTGTACTCTGTTCTATCTCCAAGGACTACATCAGCGCCAAATTCTGCTGTGTCCATCCAGTTGGCATAATCGTCAAAGCTAGTAATACCGCTTTTTTCGTCAGAGTTAGTATGCTGAAGCATTGGCAGGCAAATATTAAAAAGAATATCCTTGTTGAAAATATAATTTACGTCATTAAACGGATTGTTATCGTAAAGATAATCTGGATAAGAGCCCAGGTCGTCACGAACTCTATCTGGATCGTCCATGAGATAAGCATAATCAAGCGGGCGGATAACAGTTTTTAAATTAGGGTTGGCTTCTATCGCATTTGCGATATTGTCGTTTTGCTCCTTGTAGGTACCTCCTGCGAATGGAACCTTGATAAATGTTCCACCAAATAGCTCCTCAGCCTCACTAGTCTTGAAATTCTCTGCCATAGAGGTACCGATTATCATGCCATCATACTCAAAATGCTTGATGATGCCATCATTTTGGCTGCGCTCATTATCAAGCTCATAATATAATCCGCTGATTGGAGCATGATAATGAAAATATGGATCCACGTATATAATTATTCCGGCGCAAGCTGTGAGAATAACAAGAGCAAGCGCCAAGGCTGCTATGAGCCATTTTTTACTTTTATCTTTAACCTTCATTTATATCTCCTGCCTGTTACGCTCTCACACCTAAGTATCACTTAGCTCAGCAAAAATACTTCGCTTAAGTAATACTTAGAGTGTGATAGTTACAGGCTATCTCTACTAAAAATTAAAATATAAAAATGTGCTAATGCCGCTAAACGACAAAATGCTGGCTGCAAGTAATACAGCCGTCCAAATCAGGGATTTCGCATTTACGGTAAAGCTCACCATTTTCTCATGAGAATTCTTACATCCTAAAACTATGAATAGAGCAAGGAAGTAATACATTCCAACATATATAAATGGCAATGAGTTAGTCACAGCCGTTCCGTCTAAGAAGAATTTCAGCATAGGAGTCTGGAAGGCGTGCAAAATATTTACATCGATATTTGTAAAATCAACATAGAGAATTTGCTTAATAAACTCTATTGCATCGCCGATTGTATTGGCTCTAAAGAACACCAATGTGAGATTGAAAAATCCCTGGGTAATTAGCCAGCCCAGTGCTGGATGCATTTCCTCAAATGTCTTTCTAAACATTCTTGTTATGATAACAAAAATACCATTAAGAACTGACCATAGTACAAAGGTCCATGCAGCACCGTGCCAGAAGCCGCTAAGCAAAAACACGATAAACAAATTAACGTATGTACGAATATTGCCCTTGCGATTGCCACCTAATGGAATGTAGACATATCGGGTGAAAAATCGGCTGAGAGTCATGTGCCAACGATTCCAAAAATCGGTGATTGTAAGAGCCTTGTATGGCGAATTGAAATTCACCGGCAAATCTATATTTAGCATCTGACCAAGTCCAATGGCCATGTCGCAATATCCACTAAAATCGAAATATAGCTGGAAGCAATAAGCCAGCAATACCATAATGGCGTTAGTGGCTTTTAGGCCTGAGACGTCATTGAAGCCCCAGCTAACAGCCACACCAAACACATCTGCTAACAATACTTTTTTGCCGAGGCCCAGGGCAAACATGTAAAAGCCCTTTGCCATATTGTCCCAAATGATTGTCTTCTTTTTAACGTCACGAAGCTGTGGAATGAGCTCATCATGAGTAACAATTGGACCAGCAATCAGCTGAGGGAAAAATGTAACGTAGCAAGCATATGTTAAAAAGTCGTATTTAGGAACCTCGCCTCTATAGGCGTCCACGATAAAGGAAATCTGCTGGAATGTGAAAAAGCTAATACCAAGAGGAAGCACAATGTGCATAAGCGGCCAATCAGTTTTGGCGATGGCATTAACATTTTCGATAAAGAAATCCATGTATTTAAAATAGAAAATGATACCAAGGTTGATAGCAACCCCTAGAACCATGATAGGTTTGCAGGAGTTTAATCGTCCAACTCTTGTGTTTGGAACAATATCTAATTCTGGATTTTCAATTGAAGCGTTTAGAAGAGCTACATTTTGGCGTCTATCCATGAGACGGAAAATAGTGTAGTTGACGCAAACACTTGAAATGATAATAAGCAAGTAGGCCGGATTAAAATAGCCATAGAACCACAATGACATGCCCAGCAAAAAGGCGTGCCCCAGCTGATATTTTCCTGTTTTATTCAAAAGGAAATATCCCAGTATGCAAATTGGTAAAAATAAGAATATAAATATATAAGAATTGAAAAGCATAATTTCTCCTAATTATTCGACAATTACATCTATTTTAACCTAAAGCATTCAATAATAAAAGCATCGGTAACTTTGGTTTTGTGTATCAATTTTCGTATAGTTATATCCGATAACATATATAGACTATATTGTCTTTTAGGGGTAGAAGTGCGGGGTTTTATATGGTTATTCAGCACAACATGAATGCCGCAAATGCCACCAGGCAGTTGGGGATCACAGCTAACTTAATAACGAAATCCCAAGAGAAGCTAGCTTCTGGATATAAGATTAACAGGGCTGCAGATGACGCTGCAGGTCTGTCTATTTCTGAGAAGATGCGTAGAATGATCCGAGGTCTTGATCAGGGGCTTCGCAATACCTCCGACGGAATTTCATATATTCAAATTGCTGACGGCGCTATGGAGGAGGTTCATTCAATGATTCATCGCCTTCAGGAGCTTGCAGTTCAAAGTGCAAATGGTACCAACTCCGAAAGTGATCGACAGGCAATCAATAACGAAGTAATCCAAATTAAAAAAGAGATTGACCGAATTGGAATCACTTCAAAATTCAACGATCAGTATATTTTTGAGCAAAAGATTGATGCCCCATCCATTAACATCACTGGTCAATATTACACCGTTGAGAAAATGGATGTATTTAATGCTGGTTTCGACGATAACACTGGCAAATACACTTACGGCGGTATTATTTTCGAGGATGAGCGTATTTCTTGGGATGAGATCGACCCTAATATGGTGAAATACCATGAAGACGGCAGCATGACCTTTGTTGGTGGTGAATATTACTTTGCCCGAAACGGAGTACAATACAATATTATTTGCCAAGATGGAGATGCGGTTCCTAAGTTTGTAAAAGAAAATTATTTTTACGGGGATTTGGATTCTATTTATGTTAATGGAAATAAGTACAACTGGTCATCATTTACAAATTCTAGCGGACAGGCCCTCAGCATTTACACTATCGATTCTGGTCGATGGACTAATGAGGGCACCGGAGATTATATAGATTTGAACGTGAGAAGAACAGCTTGGAATTATGCCTCACTTGGGGATGTTTTTGACGCTGCCAATGCAGGATTATTTACCATGCCTGAAATTACCATTAATAGTACCTGGACCGGTGCAAATAAAGTGCAGGCAATGAGCTCATCTAAATACACAAAAACAAATATCACTGATGTTAATAACGTAATCTACCTTATCAATAACATTAACCAATATGGTCAGGTTAACTATAAGCTTAGAGCCGGCAAAACTGAGGAAGGTCCAACTACCGATAATCCTGACGCAGAGGTTGTTCATAATGGTGTATGGCTTGAGCAGTGGACTGGAGATAAATGGGAAGAAATTAACGGCACACTTTTTACCTGGAAGGAAGTGGGTCTGGATGATGAGAATTCAGTTTTTTGGAAATCAGGTTTTGACGTATCTAATTTGGTGTCAACTAACAAGACTTTGCTATTTACCGACCCTGATAACACTACACTTTCAGTTTCCTTTAGCCTAAAAGCTGCCACCACCAGCTTAGATTCTGTGATTGATGGTTTGGATGGAATTATTATTGACTGCAATCAGATAACTACAAGCTATGCCGCTTCCTATGCTAAATCCTCAAGCAATATTTCAAATGTTACGGTTTCTACATCCAACGACATTATGAGTCCCGAAAATGAACTTGATTTAGGGCGTGATTATTCACAGCAAACCGATTATGACGTCACCAATTCTACATTGGAATTGAATAGCTCAAGCACCGTTGTTTCTCTAGATTTTGGTACCACAAAACCTGCAATTACCCTTTCCGCAGCTGTCGGGGACCAACTTACCAACTTATACGATTCCATTGAAATCTATGCAAAATACTTAGCCTCAGGAAAACACAAGGAAATCATTTCATTTACTGATTTGATTGGTGAAGGAAATTACACGGCAACTGGTGCACAAACCGAAGTTTACATGGTTAATTTTGCAGATGGCTGGCGAGTATCCGATGGTTTGAACCATGCATCGGGCGGTTCCCCTCTTCAGGATATGAGTTCCTATGGATGCGCGCACATTGATTTTGCTAATGTTACAGATTTAACCTACTTAAGAAATTGTGGTTTTGACGCCACCTGTGGATACTGTGAAAATCACTATTGCGTCCTTTTTACTCTTAACGAAGACGAAGACTATGAAACTTTGATTGACAGCAACGGTAATGCACTGAAATACCATATTGATGTCATCCCAGATGAACAATACAACAGCCCTTATAGGGGACATTTTCAAATGCAAATTGACCTAAAGTCCTTGATTAATGCCGGATATACAGGTACAGATATACCAAACGCTCTCGTAGATTTGCTTTCTGGAAACTATGGATTTTATGACGAGCATCCACAAGGCGTAGTTGATGGACTTGATTTTCATCTTACTCAGTATGCCTCTCATGGAAGTACATTTTACATAATGAATAATACAGCCATAGGCCATTCAAATCCTAACGCCATTTTCTCTATGAAACCTTATGAGGAATTTGTTCCAGCAACAAGCCAGGATTTTAAGTTTGATTTTAAAGGTAATAATGAAGAAGGAATAAAGCTTACTTTCAATTACGATTTTTCATATTTGGAAAACTTAATTCATCTGGATGAACCTAATTTGCAGGATTTAATTGATACAGCTTTCCAAACTGCAATAGATGATATTTTCAGCAACAGTAAAATGGTACTCAGCGCTACCGATTATACTAAATCCGTTTGGAAGCACGTATTGAACCAGAGCAATGCCACAAGCTCATATTTCAACACAAGCATAAATGTTAGGTCCACTTTTGAACAAAAATATGTAAAAATTCAGCATAGTGGGGAGCTGAGAGACTGCACTTATATTCCAAAGCTGACCATGAATAGCTTTGTGTTGGGACTTTATCGTGCTGATTGTAGCACCGAGGAAAAAGCCACCAACACTATTAAATTGCTTGATATAGCTTTGTCCGCTGTTTCAAAGCGTCGCAGCCTCTATGGTGCCATCCAAAATCGATTGGAGCACACCTACAACAATAGAGCTAATTCTATGGAGAATCTGACCAACTCTGAGTCGAGAATCAGAGATACGGATATGGCTGAAGAAATGGTAAAATACACTTCCGCTAATGTAATCGCACAGGCCAGCCAGGCAATTATCGCCCAAGCTAATCACGGCAACGATTATATTATTGGGCTGCTGACACAATAGATTATGAGAGTTTAGAAAGGCATCCTCGGTTGACTTCGAGGATGCCTGTATTTATTTATATTATTTTAATGCCTGTGCAATATCAGCAACAAGGTCTGTGCTGTCCTCAAGACCGCAAGAAACACGGATAAGACCTGCTGGGATGCCAGCTGCCTCAAGCTGCTCATCTGTCATCTGACGATGTGTAGATGTAGCTGGATTCAAGCAGCAGCTACGAGCATCGGCAACGTGTGTCTCGATAGCGATGAGCTTGAGCTTTTTCATGAATGACTCTGCTGCTGCACGTCCGCCCTTAAGCTCGAAGGAAACAACACCACAACCGCCATTAGGAAGATATTTCTGAGCGAGCTCATAGTACTCATCTCCCTCAAGACCTGGGTATGTAACCTTTGCAACCTCTGGCTGATCCTTTAAGAATTTTGCTACGGCAAGACCGTTTTCAACGTGGCGTGGCATGCGAACATGAAGTGACTCAAGTCCAAGATTGAGAATAAATGCATGCTGTGGTGACTGGATGCAACCAAAGTCACGCATAAGCTGTGCTGTAGCCTTTGTGATGAATGCACCTTCCTTGCCAAATTTCTCAGCGTATGTGATGCCGTGATAGCTGTCGTCTGGTGTGCAAAGTCCCGGGAATTTGTCAGCGTGAGCCATCCAATCAAACTTTCCTGAATCTACGATACATCCACCAACTGCTGCACCGTGACCATCCATGTATTTTGTTGTAGAGTGAGTAACGATATCTGCGCCCCACTCGATTGGGCGGCAGTTTACAGGTGTAGGGAATGTATTGTCAACAATAAGTGGAACCCCATGCTCATGAGCAACCTTTGCAAATTTCTCGATATCCAAAACTGTAAGTGCAGGATTAGCGATAGTCTCGCCAAATACCGCGCGAGTATTATCCTGAAATGCTGCGTTTAGCTCTTCCTCTGTAGCCTTTGGAGAAACAAATGTAACATCAATACCCATTTTTTTCATGGTAACCTCGATGAGATTGAATGTACCTCCATAAATAGAAGATGACGCTACAATGTGACTACCGCACTCACAAATATTGAAAAGTGCAAAAAAGTTTGCAGCCTGTCCTGATGATGTAAGCATTGCAGCTGTACCACCCTCGAGAGCTGCGATTTTAGCAGCGACGTAATCATTTGTTGGATTCTGAAGACGTGTGTAGAAATAGCCTGAAGCCTCTAAATCAAAAAGCTTTCCCATGTCCTCACTTGTGTCATATTTAAAAGTTGTAGACTGTACGATTGGAATCTGGCGTGGCTCGCCATTTCCTGGAGTGTAACCAGCCTGCACACACTTAGTACCTATTCCGTTGCTCATTTTTTATCCTCCTTCTATAACACCAGTTACGCTCTCAATCCTTAGCATCACTTCGCTCAGCGGAAATGCTTCGCTTAAGTAATGCCAAGTGATTGATAGCTACTGGTGATTTAAACTACATAAAAATGGAGCCGCGTAATTGCGGCTCCTTTACTTTAACACAATAAAGTGAAAAATAAAACCCTATCCTTAGGGATGTTTACCATATTTCCCTGCCTTTTGGCTCTCCCCAATCATATTCTTCAGAGACTCTAAGTGGTTGTCCTGACTCATCAACTATTTCTTCTAAATCCTTACGTACCTTACCTTCAGCCATCATAGACTTGAACAATTTAGGGTAATCACTGCGTGTATTAAAAATATGATAAACATAAATAGATTTATCAATCTTCCTAAAAATAGCAACATGTTTTTTACAAATTAGCATTCTATAGTCTCTTTTATTTAGCCATGGGTCCGGAGTATCATTTCCGATATCAGGAAAGATTTCTAGTTTCTCTATTCTATCAAGAATCGAGTCTACAACAGCTATAGCAGTATCTGCGTCAAATTCAAGAGCATAATAATCCTCAATAGATTTTAAGTCCTTCCATGCTGATGGGAGTATTTCTACTTTAAAGCTCATTCATTCTCTCCCTCAACAATTTTCTCGCATCGGAAACACTAAGAGTTTTTTCTCCACGTATCCTCTCTTCTTCTGCCTGTAACACCTTTTCACGTAAATTGAGAATCTCTTCACGTTTTTCAAAAGCATGCATATTCATGTATACTCCATCACCTTCTCCATTAACAGTTATAAAAATTGGTTCTTCCGACTCTCTAGCTAATTCAGATATTTGTGAATAACTATTTCTTAATGCGGCCGATGGTTTAATTATCATAATCCGCCCTCCTACATATCATAATTATATCTATATTATACACTCATTATTATTTATTATCAAGAAATCAAAAGCTCCCTGAATCATCAGGGAGCTCTCATTCTTACTCTGTATATGCATTTACAGCATCAATTACTGTCTGGATTTCTTCGTCTGTGAGCTCTGGGAACATTGGGATTGTAACGCCATGCTCTGCCAAATCCTCAGCAACTGGGAAGTCGCCGTGCTTGTAGTTTAGCTGTCCGAAGCAAGCCTGCTCATGCATTGGTACTGGGAAGTAAACGCCTGTTGCGATACCCTTTTCTTCCATGTATGCTCTGAACTTTGCTCTGTCATTTACCTTCATTGGGTAAACGTAGAAGATGTGCTCGTTGTAGTCTGCTACTACTGGCTTTGAAAGTTTGTCATTTGTAATTTTCTCATTGTAGATTGCTGCAATCTGACGACGACGCTCGTTCCAATCATCAAGATGTGGAAGCTTTACAGAAAGCATAGCTGCCTGAAGAGCATCAAGTCTTGAGTTGAAGCCTACTAAATAGTTGTAGTATTTTGGAAGATTTCCGTGGAAATCAATTTTGCTCTCGTCAAACTCCTGTCCATTGAGTCTAGCGTATGTGTAAGCACCGTTGAGACCAGAACCGTGAACGCGGTATGCCATGCATCCCTTGTATAAGTCCTCATTGCTAGTAACGATAATACCTGCATCACCGGCAGCGCCAAGGTTCTTTGTAGGGAAAAATGAAACGCATGCAATGTCACCGAGTGAGCAAGTGCGACGTCCCTTATATTTTGCTCCAGCAGCCTGAGCACAGTCCTCGATTACAAGTGCATTGTGGCTATGTGCGATTTTGCAAATCTCATCCATATCTGCAGCCTGACCATAAATATGAACAGGGATGACAGCCTTTGTTTTTGATGTGAAAGCTGCCTCAAGCTTGCTTGGGTCCATTGTGTAAGTCTCAGGATCGATATCTACAAATACTGGAGTAGCTCCAACCTGAGCAATCGCCTCTGCTGTGGAAACAAATGTCATGGCAGTTGTGATGACCTCGTCACCCTGGCCAATGCCTGCAGCTAAAAGTGCGATAACAAGGGCATCTGTACCATTGCCTACACCTACTGCATACTTAGCGCCGCAGTACTCTGCGAACTGCTTTTCAAAATCTGCTACCTTTGGTCCTAAAATATATCCGCCTGAGTGAAGTACCTCAAGAGCTGCATTATCTAATTCTTCCTGCAAAGAAGCATATTGTCTTTGCACATTCATAACTGGAATCATAATTTCCTCCTTATTACATCCCGCTGGTTAATTATTTTGCTAAGCCTAATCGACTAAATACTTTTGATTTCAAATATTCCACCTCTTCGATGCGCATGCACAGAAGAATCAGTCCGTAGCCTGCAAGTCCGATGAGGGCTGAGAAGCCGAATACGAGAATATTATTGGTAAATATCATTTTTACAACATATACAGTGGCTACGATAAATACTACACCCGGCAGCTGTTTTATAAGCACCGGAAGGTGAGCGGAAAATCTATAGCCTGGTATGTGACTCTTGATCATGTGTGAGTTAATCAGGAAGTTGATTAACATACTGATTGAGCTAGCAAGGGTAATACCCATAATGCCAATATATCGCGAAAGCACGATACTGAACACCACATTAAACGCCATTGCAAAAAATCCGGTAATCATTGGTCGTTTTGTATCCTTGAAGGAATAAAGACCACGAATAACTATATCCCTAACGCCCATAATAGTAAAGCCTATTGCATAACCTATAAGGGCGGCTGTAACCATTCCTACTGAAGTGCCATCAAACTGACCACGTTCGAATGCTATAGATACTATAGAATCTGCAGTCAAGCAAGTCACAACTGTAACCGGAATCATGATGCAAATCATGATGTTGATAGCCTTTTTCATGACATCAGTCATTTTCTCAAAATCGCCGCTGGCGGTATAATTTGAGAAATTAACATATAGCACGTCCACAAGATTGTTGATAAGAAGGAATGTAACAAACTCCTCTAATGTAACTGCATCTGTGAGGGCTGTTGGCGCTCCATCGTTGATGCCTGTGGACAATGAATTGTCTACGATTCTATTAATCTGAGCTACTGAGTTTCCTATAAAAAGAGGTCCCGCTGTCATCAAAACAGTTTTAACCTCTGGCACTTCCTTGAATTTTACAAAGGAAAGCTTGAAGTACCTGCGGCCACGGATTAACAAAAGTGTGCCGAAGGCAATGTAGCTAATATATTGGGCGATAACAAGAACATCTACGCCCTTCATTTGACTAAGGAGAACGCAGCAAGCAATGGTAACCGTGCTGGTAATTGCTGACTCCGTTCTACTAACCACGAAATCTTTGTTGGCATCCATAACAGATGTCCAAACAAGTGTGATTACTGCAAACAAGAAAAATGGATAGCAGATTCGTAAATACGTTTGTAGCAGCTGAACCTTTTCAGGGCTATCGCTCCATCCCACCGAAAGCATCGCAGATATCAGCGGAGTGAAAATGTACGCTAATACGGTAACAATCATTACCACTGGAACCAAAAGCTCCAGGCAGGCGCTGATAAGTTTTGATGCTGCATCGCGTCCCTTATTTACCAGCGTGTGGGTGTATATGCTGACCAATGAAAGTGTTATGGCTCTAATAAAAGCTGATGTAAGAGTACCTACAAATCCAAAAGCCAAAAAGTATGCATCTGTATCCGCCGTTGTGCCGAAATAATAAGCTACTACGGCTTGTTTTACAAACCCTAGCAGCTTGAAGCACATTGATAGTATCGTAATAAGAATAGTGGTACTTACGATACTTTTTGTTTTTTTACTCATTTTAAAATCCTATTAAAAAAGTGAAATTATCGCATTTGCGATATCTGAACCAAAGCTGGCAATAACAATACCAATAATAATTACAAATAAACCTGTTGCCTTCTTTGCGCCGATTTTTTCCTTGAGGAAAATTTTGCCTAATATAGCAACCCAAATGTAGCCTGTCGCCTCAAGGATTGGGCCAAGGGAAAGAGGCACTTTCTTGTATCCAAATACTGAGCAGATTGAAGCTCCGAAGAATACGATGTAGGCTCCCATAACTGCTGGATTTAAATACTCTGCAATTTTGCTTGGATATTCTTTTTCTGCTGCTTTCTTAAGTACAATCTGTGAGCATGATGCAATGAAGGTACCAAAGAGCATAATAAGTGCAAATTTAATCATTCTCTTTTACCTCCTGATCATTTTTCTTTGAATTGACTTCTTCGTCACCAGATACAACAAGGTATACACCAAAAATTACTACTGCTGCACCAATGACCTTCTGTGGAGTGATTGCCTCGCCAAAAACGAGCAATCCCCAAATGAGACCCCAGATTGTAGTAACTGCTTTGTTTGCATAGGTTGTGATAAGAGGCAAATGCTTTAAAACCTGCTGCCATGCAATAGCATAGAAGCCTAAAATACAAACAACAAGTCCATAGAAAATAATCCACTGAAGACTCAAAAAGTCGTAGCTAGCTGCAGTCTTAGAACTGATGCCGCTCAATGAATAAATCAAAATTATTATGTGGAGAATTACAAACCACTTTATTTTTTCCTTCATTTTTTACTCCTAGTTTTTTCTCGCTAGTTACAGTCTCAAGCCTGAGATATTACCTACGTCGACTAACACGTCTCCTTCGGCAACACTCAGAGCTTGATACTTACTAGCTATTTTTAAATTTCTCTAGCATTTCTCGAACGTAATCTGTAGTCATAATTTTGTCCACGGTGCCCTGTACATCAAGACGATTTGTGTTGTGCGATGTGTAGGCATCATTTGCCATTGTATGAACCTGACCATCTACGAAGAACTTGTCGTAATTAAGGTCACGACCATCTGGAAGAACACGGAAATAATTACCCATGTCTACTGAACGAACGCACTCTTCATTTGTCATAAGTGTCTCGTAAAGCTTCTCGCCGTGACGTGTACCAATGATTTTTGTACCTGTATCACCGAAGAGCTGCTGAACAGCCTTTGCCAAATCACCGATTGTAGAAGCATCTGACTTCTGTACGAATAAATCACCAGGCTCGCCGTGCTCAAATGCAAACATAACAAGGGCAACTGCCTCGTCAAGATTCATAAGGAAACGAGTCATGCTTGGGTCTGTGATTGTAATAGGATTTCCTGCTTTGATCTGGTCGATGAAAAGAGGAATAACTGAGCCACGAGAGCACATAACATTACCGTAACGTGTACAGCAAATTGTTGTCTTGCCTGCTGCTACACGGGCGTTTGCTCCGATAACTTTCTCCATCATAGCCTTTGAAATACCCATAGCATTGATTGGGTATGCAGCCTTGTCAGTTGAAAGGCAAACTACACGCTGAACGCCAGCCTCAACTGCTGCATGTAAAACATTGTCAGTTCCCTCAACATTTGTACGAACAGCTTCCATTGGGAAGAACTCACATGAAGGAACCTGCTTGAGTGCTGCTGCATGGAAAATGAAATCAACACCTGGCATAGCATCCTGAACAGAGCGCATATTTCTAACATCACCGATGTAGAACTTTACCTTACCTGCAAGGTCAGGGTGCTCAGCCTGAAGCTGATGTCTCATATCATCCTGCTTTTTCTCATCACGTGAGAAAATTCGGATTTCTTTTAAATCTGAATCTAAGAAATGTTTAAGTACTGTGGAACCAAAAGAACCAGTTCCTCCAGTAATCATAAGTGTTTTATCTTTAAAAAGTTCGCAATTCATTATTAAACCTCTTTTCTCCAAACCATTTTGTTCACTATTCCTGTATATGACTGAATGATTTTAACAACCTTTGTAGATACATTTTCTTCTACGTAGTCAGGTACTGGTATACCGTAGTCGCCATTTTCATTCATGTCAATGGCTGTTGTTACTGCCTGAAGCAAGGACTTTTCATCGATGCCGGCAATGATAAAGCATGCCTTGTCGAGAGCCTCTGGACGCTCAGTAGATGTACGAATACATACCGCTGGGAATGGTTTGCCGATGCTTGTGAAGAAGCTTGACTCCTCAGGAAGTGTACCTGAGTCTGAAACAACTGCAAATGCATTCATCTGCAAGTGATTGTAGTCGTGGAAGCCAAGTGGCTCATGCATCCTCACACGTGGGTCGAGCTTGAAGCCTGTAGCCTCGAGACGCTTACGAGAACGTGGATGACAGCTGTAAAGAATTGGCATGTCATACTTTTCTGCAAGCTTGTTGATTGCTGTGAAAAGTGATGTGAAATTCTTTTCTGTATCAATATTCTCCTCGCGGTGTGCTGAAAGAAGAATGTATTTCTTTGGCTCAAGTCCAAGTTTATTAAGAACATCGCTGGCCTCTATAGCCTCAAGATTCTCGTGGAGAACCTCTGCCATTGGTGAGCCTGTCACATATGTGCGCTCCTTTGGAAGACCGCACTCTGCCAAGTAGCGGCGTGCGTGCTCTGAGTAAGCCATGTTTACATCTGAAATAATATCTACGATACGACGATTTGTCTCCTCTGGAAGACACTCGTCCTTGCATCTGTTTCCAGCCTCCATATGGAAAATTGGAATATGAAGACGCTTTGCAGCAATTGCTGAAAGGCATGAGTTTGTATCGCCAAGAATCAAAAGAGCATCAGGCTGAATCTCCACCATGAGCTCATATGAACGAGCAATAATATTGCCAACAGTCTGGCCAAGATTGTCACCAACTGCATCCATGTAAACCTCAGGATCATCAAGCTGTAAATCCTTGAAGAATACACCATTTAAATTGTAATCGTAGTTCTGTCCTGTGTGGGCGAGAACGCAGTCGAAGTACTTGCGGCACTTCTTGATTACTGCAGCCAATCTAATAATCTCAGGACGAGTTCCTACTATAATTAATAACTTAAGTTTTCCATTATTCTTAAACATTTGAATACCTCTAGTCCGCACCTCCAACTTTTTCGTGCTCCCGCAGGCCACCTTCCATACCTTCGCTAGGCAACTTTCCGCTCTTCGAGCGGCTCCCTCCTAGCTCGGCATAGAGCCTTCCTACTCGCGCTCGCCTACGTTGTGTGGTGCTCATCTAAATATTATAGCCTACTAATTAATTATCTCCGGACCTATACGATTGATTAGACGGGTTCGAAGTAGGTGTCTGGGCGGTTAGGCTCAAGCAATTCGTTTGCCCACATGAGGGTTACCAAATCATCTGTCTCGGAAAGATTGATGATGTTGTGAGTATATCCCGGAAGCATGTGGATTGCCTGGATTTTCTCGCCGCTAACCTCGTACTCAATCACAGGGAATGAATTTCCATTTTCATCTACGCCAACTCGACGCTGCTGAATCAGACCATGGCCCGAAACTACGATGAAGAACTCCCATTTTGTGTGGTGCCAGTGCTGTCCCTTTGTGATGCCTGGCTTTGAAATATTAACCGAGAACTGTCCGTGGTCTGTAGTTTTAAGAAGCTCTGTAAATGAGCCACGGTTGTCCACGTTCATTTTCAAATCAAAGCATGCCTTGTCCTTTGGCAAGTAGCTAAGATATGTGCTATAAAGCTTTTTAGCGAAGCTACCGTTTGGAATGGCTGGCATCATAAGAGTCTGAGGCTGAGCCACGAAGCTATCAAGCAGCTCAACTATTTCTCCAAGAGTTACATGATGAGAAACTGGAACATAGCAATATTTTCCAGCTGTATCAGGAACTACCTGACCCTCATCATCAAAATCACAACGATGCTCATCACCTCGAAGGGCATCAACCATTTCATTTACTAAATCATCTATATATACAAGCTCAAGCTCTGTGCTAGGGTCATTTACTGTAATCTCAAGGTCATTCGCCTTGTTATTGCAGAATGTAGCCACTGCTGAGTTATAGTTTGGTCGACACCATTTTCCGAAAAGATTTGGGAAGCGGTAAACCAAAACTTTTGCTCCTGTCTCCTGCTCATATTTGAAGAAGAGCTCCTCGCCTGCAAGCTTGCTCTGTCCGTACTCACTTCCTGCATAACGCCCCAATAGGGTGGCCTGAATTGAAGAAGAAAGCATTACTGGACATGTATTGTTATGTTTTTTTAGTGTTTCTAAAAGTGTGCTGGCAAAACCAAAGTTGCCTGCCATGAACTCACTGTTGTCCTTTGGTCGATTGACTCCTGCCAAATTGAAAACGAAATCGCAATCGCTGCAGTATCGGTCAAGCTCCTCAGGAGTAGAGTCCCTATCATATTCATATACTGTAATTTCATCAGTGTCTAGTCCGTGGAATTTGTCCCTACCATCGGCTGCGCACTTTAGAGTCTCAACAAGATTCTTTCCAACAAATCCTGCTGCACCCGTTATTAATATTTTCATTAGAATTCGCTCCTAAAATCGTGCGCTAAAAATAGACGCACGTAATCTGATACATTATAGCACAACAAAAAAGCAAGTGCACCTTTTTGCACTTGCTCTCTTGTTTTCAATAACTCAGCTAAAAAACTCTATTATTTTCTGCCATAAGGTTTTCCTCCGAGTCTTGTAGGAAAACTTCATGGTTGCATATTTGCTAAGGGGATCTGCATTAGCCTCTAATTTCTCACAGAAGACCTGCATCCAAACCACATCCTCATCCTTACCCTGAAAATCTTCAAAAGCTTCCTCGTTTGCTTTTAAATCTGCGTGGCGTTTTTGTATATTGGTTAGACGATTACGTGTTATATCCCATTCGGGTATAGCCTCTCTTGCTTCAGTCACAGCCTCTTTCATTTTAGCCAAATATCCTGATACCCCGTGTTCTTCTATATTTAATCTTTCACACAGAACTTTGTCAAAATAATTATATTCGTCATAGAATCTTTCATTTATTTTTCTAGTTTTGGAATTTCCCATAATCGCCCCCGCTGCCTCTACTACGCTACTCTCGTTTTAAATTGGCATAGATTACCATTAATCATATTTCTATTATATAACATTATAATAAAAACGTTTTTATTTTTTCCTCTACTAAAGAAACATTCAATTGCTTCTTGTCCGATTCTGTTGTGATTATAAGATCTCGTCCCAATATGTAACCACTATCTTCATATTCTTCTAGCTTACTAAAATTCTTAATAGCGTATTCTAAATCTGATATTATTCCAAGATGCTCCCAATAATATGTTCTTCTTGTTCTAACATTTAGTACTATGAAATCAGGATAAACTGTGTGGTATCCCTTAAGCTCCAACAGTGGCTCGTATTGATAAGGTATGCCATATCTATCTAAAGTGTCTGCTATTATCTTTTCTGATTTTGATCTTACTCGTTCTCCTCGGTTTGTGATAAAGGGACTAGCTATATCAAATGTATTTTGACATGCTGGATGGTCTGCTCTCCATCTAGCAATAAAATCTTCATCTAATTCAATAGCAGGAGTAATGATTCGTTTCTTTGCTTCTGATTTACGAGTATATACATTGGTTAGTTCATCTATATCATATGAATCTAAAAATAATGTAAGTTTTTCTTTTAGAGCATCTATTTTATCAAGGAAATCTTTATAATAATCTCGTTGTTCTATCTTCCTAGCTAAATTTATTTCTTTTTTCTTTATGTATTTACGCTTGCCTTTTCCTTCTGAATAATAGTATTGATAATGACCATTGCTTACTGACATATGTATATGTCCTTCAGGTATATTTTTTAGTTTTGCATACTCTTTCTTCGTAGCCTTTTGTATTGTTTCTAATTCTTCAAGCTGTTTTCTTAAAATACCTTTGTAATTTTCCATGATTTCTCCCTTTTTCTTTCCTTTACATATGAATAATTTCCATTTGGACGTGGATTTTTATAGTCTTTTGCATTGTTCACGTAAGCTCATAGTTCATCTAGCCTTTATGTTTTTTGTGCTACGTGGATTGGGAACGTCACAGTTGGCATCCACGTAGTTAGCTTGTTTAGATTTTGCCGGCTTACGTGGCTGTTGGTGATTCGTTGCATCGACCACGTAGTTGGCTAGCCTTGATTTTGCTGGCTTACGTGGTTTACAGTGTTTCGTGGCATCAGCCACGTAGTCGGTTGAGTTCTGAGTCGCCGGACTACGTGGATTTGCTGGTATCATCCAACCAGCCACGTAACGGGTCATTTTTTGGTTTACAAGGTTACGTGGATACCGATGTAACTAGTCCATTTTCCACGTAAACCAAGTTTCCCAGTTCTAATTCGCTACGTGGTGACACAGACGGCGGGCTCGAATCCACGTAGGATTGGATTTCAGGTGTTCTCAACAGGTTTTAAACTACGTGGAGCCGTAGGCCGCCGGCTATACTCCACGTAGCAGCGTGTTATAGAGACTGTCCAAATATCCCTACTTCCACAAAGGAACCATTTGTTTGCAGGCAATCATTTTCTAGAAAAGTCGCCACGGCTCAACACACCGATTGTCCTACAAACCTGTATTCTATTTAATCCAAATTTTTCATAATCCCGTGACCACAAAGGTCAAATAAATTGGAAACACAGTGGCGAAATGAATAACCCGTGCCACTATAGTGATAAAAAATAGAATGTTTGTTAAAACGCTTATTAATATAACGCCTGGTTTTTTATTTGTCAACTTGTTTTTTAATTAGAAGGACAGGATTCGTAACTACCATGAAAATAGATTTATCTATTTTCATGGCCTGCGAAGCAGAATCCTTGGGAAGAGATAAGTCTAAGGAGTTATCTGCCGCCATAGCGAGCGTCCAAGTTCTTTGGGGTGTTTCTTAAAGTAGCCAGCAAGAAGTCATAGCATTCAAGTTTGTAATATGATTAAATTAGAATATAAATAAGAATAGTACTTCTATATTTGATTTATGCTAATTTGCTTTTTGAGGCTTTTTGTCAAACAAATTTTCAGAAGTAATATATAGTTTTCTTGGTTTTCTGAGGAAAAACTGGAATCTATATTTTTTACATTGGGGAGTTGGGTAATGAATACTAAGCTTAGTAAATCTATTAAGTATATCTATTATTTCATCATGCTAGTAATCTATCCGCTGGTGATGCATGATATGTATTTTGATATCAGTAATACAAAGCTGGTGGTGTTTTATGTGGCTAGCTTCATACTGGTGCTGGGGAGCGGTGTGGTACTTATGACTAGCGATGGGGCGCTGAAGGATTATTATCTAGAGTTTGCGCTAGGTGGGCTGTTCATAGCCAGTCTTCTTGTTTGCTTTTTAATTAATGGTCGGGGTAAGGAGTTATTAATTGGAGAGCTTGAGTATAATACCGGACTGATTTTTCTTTTGACGCTGGCCATATCATGTATATGTATGGTGAGTCTCGGAGATGATAGCAAAAAGGCTAGGCGGCACAGCATATTTACCGTGATGATGTTGGTGACTGGATGCGTCGTGGGAGTTGTTTCTATCATTCAATTTGTAGGGTATGACATCGGTGGAATGCTTGGAGCGATTCAATACGAGAATCAAATCATATTCTTGGGGACTTTTGGAAATATCTCATTTACTGGTTTTTATTTCGTGATGATTTTCCCATTTGCAGTTTATGGTTTGACTGCTGGTGGGAATAGATTTATCCAGGGGCTTGGTTTTGTAAGTGCTTTTATAGCAGCTACCGGAGTGCTGATTTCTAATAATGATGGTACGGTGCTTGCTTTTGCGGTGGTTATGCTGGTGCTAGGAATCATTATGCTAAAAAGCAAACCTTTAGCATATTATGTATGTTTGCTTTTGACTGGGCTGGCATTTTCATTTGTGGGCCTGCTTACTATTATTCCTTCTGCAAGGTTTTTGGATATTCATCAAAGGTTGCTAGTTAGGCCAGGATTTCTTGCTATAATTTATGTTCTATCAATTGCTGGAATTGTATTGGCCAGAAAAGCTGCAAAGAATCTTTTTAGCGAGATTATATGGTGTATCTGTGCTGGTGCACTGGGCTTAGTTTGTATCATGCCTATTTTAATCATCGTATATACGAATATGCATGATCATAATCCAAATACTTTCTGGAGCAATTTATTATATTTTGATGTGCACTGGGGTACCGATAGAGGATATCTTTGGGAAGCTGCTTGGAAGATATTCAAAGGGGGCAATCCTATACAGATGCTCTTTGGGCAAGGGCCTGAGAGCTTCGGAAATACCTACATCAAAGATTTCTATGAGATTTCTCTTTCAATGGGTGTGTATCCTAATTACGATGCCCACAATATCTTTCTACAATTTCTTTGCGAATATGGAATTGTAGGAACAGGATTTGGATTAGCTTTTTTGATTCTTAGAATAAAAAAGGGATTAGCAGGGGAAGATTTCTTCTGCAAGTCCAAAGCTGTAGCACTGCTGGGATGCATGATGGCTTCCATGTTCCTTGTGGTACAAAATATTACTCTCGGATTTTTGTGTTTACTTATTTAGTTCAGATTAATAATTACAAAATATCAGGGTTAAGAATTTGATACAAATTAGCACTGGAAAATATTGATGTAAATTTACAGGAAATGAATTTGATATTAATAACAGGGGCTTGGCAATCTGCCAAGCCCCTGAGTTTTTTAGAAAATAATTATTCAACTACAAATGCGAATGTAGCAAATGCATCTGTTCCCCAAACGATACGTCCGTTGTCGATGATTGTCTCGCACTGCTCGATTGAGCCATCTGGCAAGAACTTGTAAACATGTAGTTCCTGTCCATCTGGGATAACCAAATCAGTTGGTACTGGAACTGACATAGCGATTTCGCCGTCTAATGTTGAAAGCCATGTGCCATCTGTTGTCTGTGCATTAGCAGCAATAACGCCAACTACTGATGCGTCAGGTCTCATCATAGACATTATTGTAGTTGCGACATTGTATATAGGTGAAGAAGCATCAACGGTATCTGTAACAACCTTTGTTCCTGAAGGGATGATTCCAGGAGCGCCTGCAACTAAACCCTGAGTTGTACCCTGTGAAGTGAACTGGCGAACAGTTACGCCATTAGGAGCTACGTATGTTGACTCAGTAGCTGTGTAGCTTGAAGTTCCTGCAGCGGCAGCAGCGGCTGCTCTTCTATTATGGTTAATTTCCTGCTGTGTCTCACTTGATGTAGCATTAACTGTTGTTGAAGTTGTAAGCTCAACATCTGCGGTTGATGTACCCTCTGTTGATGTACCCTCTGTTGATGTACCCTCTGTTGATGTACCCTCTGTTGATGTGCCCCCTGTTGATGTGCCCCCTGTTGATGTGCCCCCTGTTGATGTGCCCTCTGATCCTGATGTCTCTGTTCCTGAAGTCTCAACTGCGAGTGAGTCAATAGCTGGTGTTACGAAATAAACTGCAGCAGCTACTGCGAATGTTGCGATTGCGAATCCGAATACTTTTCTTAAATTCATAATTTTCCTCCTAACTTACATGTCGTTAATACCCAACGACGAGAAACTGACTGCATTTTACATCCCGTGGCGTGATAAGTCAAGTGCTAAAATCAATAATTATACCTAATATAACGCTGTATATCCATTTAAGCCCTGCAAACACTCATTATCTGTCAATTATGAAAAAGATATGTAATATTTGTGAAAAATATGTTTCAAATTATTGAATAGGTGTATTATCAATTCAGGGCCATTTGGCCGTATATCATTGGAAATCAAGGAGGGTTTAAGATGAAGATTAGAAAAGTATTTGGTTTTGCTTTGGGTGTGCTTATGGTTTCTGCTACAGTTTATAGCATGACTCCTGCAACAAACTCATTGGCAAAGGTTAAAGACAATAATATATATTATGCAGCTTCTGCTGTTAATGCTTCTACAAGCAGTACTACAACATCAAATGCTGGTTACAATTTGCTTACCCAATCAGCTGGTAGTGAGATTACCGTTCAGGGTCCAGCTGGTGTTACATTAAAGCAGTTTGCATCTGCCGATTCTTCAGGTGGCGCAGTAGCATGTACTCCTGACGTTATCCCTTCTGGCACAAAGGTTTACACAGCAAGTGTTGCAACCACAGATCAAACATACTCTGTTGCAACAGCTTTAATGTCACATTGGAGACCAAAGGCTTCTGTAGTTGCTGTTTACAATTGTAGCGCACAGACTACACAGGGCACATGGCTCTCAGCATTAAATGGAAAAATTGCAATCTCTGTACCTACTCCTACAGGGCTCACAATTCCTACAGGAAAGAATCTCAAGGTTTATAGATACTTAGCAGACGGAACAATCGAAGGCTGCGAAACAGTTCTTGACGGAAATAGAATTGTTTGGGCATCAGAATCATTTGCTACATTCGCATTTGTAGTTGAATAATCTTTGGACTTCTAAGGAGCCGATTTTTCGGCTCCTTATTTTTCTAGTGCATTATTGGAGGTGTCCTGATGACAAATGAATGGCTACAATCATTAAATAATTTCTACTGCATTTTCATGCTTTTGATATATCCACTAATAATGCGAAGTGCATATTATGACATTTCCAGAGCAAAGCTTGTGGCCTTTTATGCCATTTCATTTATCTACATTTTCTCTTGTCTTGGTATCTTCATTTTTATGAAAATCAAGAAAAATGCTTTACCACTATCCAACCTTACAAAGGCTGAAAAAGTATGGCTAGGCATTGGTACAGTCAGTATCCTTATTTCGTTTTTACTAAACGGCAACTATAAAAGCACACTATTTGGTGTTTACGATTATGGTTCTGGAGCTTTGTTTCTGCTAACTATCATTGTCACTGTATTTTTTCTATCTTTGTCAGGTGTTAATGAACTGATATTTTGCAGTTGTAGCGCTATTGCTTTAATCATTACTGCAAGTACTACTATTCTACAATTTCTAAATGTTTCACCTACATTAGAGGGAACCGGTGGGTTCTTTGGGACAATAGGAAATAGGGATTTAGTAGGCTTCTATTTTGTTGTAATGCTGCCGTTTTGTACAAATCTAATTTCAAAAAAACGATGGAATATACTTGGGTGCCTCGGAATATTTCTTGGCACCATTGGAATCGTTGTTAGTAATACCGATATTGCGATAATTGGATTTTGTTTGGAGTCTACGATAATTGTTGCTATGCTGCTCAAGGATGCAGAAAAAAAATTAGACGCCTACATCTATACGCTTGTTGTTGGAATCAGTTTGCTTTCAACATTCATTCTAAGAACTATTTTTACTAATACGTATGAAATTGGCGATATTGAAATTCTTTTTTCTTCACCTGTTATAAGTATTCCGATTATTGTGCTTTCCGTAATTGGACTGTGGCTGCACAATAACACGATGTTTAATAAAACAATTTGGATTCTAGCCATAATAGGGTGTATCCTAATCAGCCTATATCCTGTTTATATCATAACGTTCACTATTTTGGCCTCACCTGATAATGAATCATTACTTCGAAATGGATTGTATTTTGATAATCATTGGGGAAGTGGGCGAGGATATATTTGGAGATGCAATGTGTATTTGTTTACCCATGGGGGATTTGTAAAGCAGCTCTTTGGCCATGGTGCTGTGAGTTTCTATAATGACTACATGGCTAACCAAGAGCTTTTTCACGAAATATATGAGCCAATGTATGTAGGGGAAAACCTTACAAACTCACATAATATATTTTTACACATGCTATATGAATATGGAATTTTTGGCGTTGTAAGTATGCTTGGAATTGCAATCAGTGCATTGAAGCGCATGGTTCATTCTGAACCATTATTCTATAAAATGAAGTTCGTGGCATTAATTGTTGCCATGGTAACAGGCGCTCTAATCATGTCTTACAATATCACAATGGCATTTATACCAATGCTGTTAATATAAATTTCCAATAAATAAAAGGGACACTGAATCAGTGTCCCTTGTCTTTTACTGTGCTAATCATTCCGCTGACCATGAGACCGAAGAACCAGAAAAACTGGTGGTCAAAGGCGGTAGACTGAATGAAGTAGAATGTGTTGAATAATGTAAACATGCTGATAAGCAATGTTTTTGTCTGGATTGTGACATTTGGATTAATGGCAAGCTGGATGGCGTCCTTGATAATCATGACAAAGAACATGATTAGAAATGCGCCAACTAAGATGCCGGACTCGCGGTAGTAGTCAATCCACATGTTGCTGCTGGTGTCGATTGGCATAACTGTGAAATGGAAATTGCCCCAGTGCTCTGTAATCATGAGATTGATTGCCTCCTTGAGTGCCTGGAAACGAATGTCACGCACGTACCAAACTAAAAAACTGATAAATGCAACTACGTAAACAGCCAAATAAAAAATCCACTTACGTTTAAGCAGTCCTTCCTTAGACGCGAAGCATTTTCGAATCAAGCAATCAATGCCCCATGCTAAGCCTGCCAGAACAATGCTGACTACCGGAATGAAGCCAAACCATAATTCATATTTATCAACCATGACCTCATCACTATAAGGAAGCACGTAATACCCGAAAGCTTGGAAAACTGAGCCTTCTGTGACTGCAAGCATGGTTCTAGCAAATCCCAGTAATCCAAGCGCAATGGCTACTGTGAAAATCCAAGTGCGAAGCTCGCTGCCTAGCTCTGAAGCTACCATAACTGGTGGCTGCTCTGGCTCAGGTTTAAAGGCTTCACCACGGGCAATTGTTGCAAGTGGGTACTGCTTTTTCTCATTTTTCTTGCATTTAACTGTGGCAATGACTTTGCCAAGGAGATACATGAGAACCGGCATAGCGAGTGTGGTTGGAACCTTCCAAGCCTTGCCAGTGTGCTGGTCCAGCATGGCCTTGATAACAAAGCCTTCGAATAAAACAAGCATGTTCATGTCGAATTTCAGGTGGCCCATGTAGATGCTTCGAATCATGATGTAGGCACCTGCGATAATCATGAGTTTTACATTGCTGATTCCTGAGAACTTGGCGCTGTAGTAAAGCATCAAGCCACACAGCAGAATGAACAATATGTTTTGTATACTAATTTTTTCTTTAATTTTTGAAACCATTTTATTAACTCTATCTTATTTTAACTCTTCGCCGTCTTTTGTGATGATGCTATCCACAATGTAAATCGGACGGTTCTTGACCTCGGCGAAAATGATGGCCAAATACTCTGAGATAAATCCCAGGATGATGAACAAAACGCCAAACATAACGCAGAGCACAACAATGATTGTGGAATATCCGTTAGGTGCAGTACCAAGGAAGTACTGGACAATGGAATAAATCAAAAGTACAAATGCTGCAAAAAGTGAGAACACGCCGGCGTAGATTCCCATTTTCAAAGGCACATCTGAGAAATTGCAGATGGCATTAAGTGATAATTTAATTAGTGCTTTGAGATTGTAATTGCTCTCTCCTGCAACTCTAGCACTGGCATCAAACTCAAGTGTCGTCTTTTTAAAGCCTACGCTTTGAACATAGCCGCGAAGGAAACGAACGCGCTCACGGTAATCATTTTTAAGCACAAGTGCTACACGTCTAGAGATAGCAAAAAAGTCCGATGAATTATTCTCGAATTTTGTTTTGCCAGACATGGCATTCATTACTTTGTAGAAAAGTGCTGATGTTATTCGCTTGAAAATTCCGGCGTCGGCGCGGGAATTTCTAATCATTGAAACCACATCAAAGCCCTGGTCAAATTTCTCAATGATTCCAGGAATGGCTTCTGGTGGATGCTGTAAATCTGCATCCATGCAAACTACACCATCGCCAGTAGAATAATCGATTCCGGCAATCATGGCAGCCTCGTGGCCACGGTTTGCAGCAAAATTGATTACTGCAACGTGCTCGTCTGCTGCTGAGAATTCTCTAAGTATGTCTAGGCTAGCATCTTTGCTGCCATCGTTTACAAAAATTAACTCGTAGTCCCAACCAGTATTTTTGCTGGTCTCCTGTAAAATCGGTGAGGTGTGCTGATAGAACTGACGAAGTCCTAGCTCCTCATTGTATACGGATACTACTACCGATAATTTCTTGCTCATTATCAAGTGCTCCTATTCTTCTCCAAGTTTTACAATTACTTTGCCATCTATTATAGCGATTGCGCCGTCATTTGGGTATGTAGGCATTGCCTGTACCTGTGGGTCTGCCGCCAATGTGCCATCGTCGTAGGACAATGTGTCGCTACCGAAGCCAACGTGCTCCTGCATGAAATAGATTGAACCACCATAAGTAATGATGTCTGTAAATCTAGGATATTTTTCCAACTGAATTGCTTCAAACTGATCTATTTTATCGATTTTGGCATTGGTGCCATCATCGAGGTAATCGCATCCAACAAAGACAATTTCCATGTCATCGCTAAAGCCTTCTGTGGATTTGATGTTTGCGGCCAGCTCTGTGAAATATGCTGTGGCCTGCTCTACTGCGATTTCACCCTTGAGGTATGCAGCGTTGTCGAGATAAATGTAGCCAACTGACATAACAAGAAGGCAAGCAAGCTGAAGCCATGTGGCAACGCCAAGCCATTTAGTCAGTGCTGTAGAATTACCATGGGTAAATTCAAATATTTCAATGAGAACTGCTGGAATGATGAAAACAAAAATGTCTCCGTAAACCATCAAGGAATCAACCTTGTAATCTGAGCTAGTTGAAAGAATGTAAACCACATTCATGGCGATTGGAAGGAGTGCCAAACCAACTAGTGAGATAAGCTTTACTCCCATTTTCTGACGGGATGTAAATAGTAACCAGAAAATCTGGATAATTCCAATAATCACAATGAGAGCTGTGAAGGCTCTAAGGTAAAGGACCGCATTGATGCCTGCCTGACCGAAGCCTAAAAATGCCTTTACAGAACCAATGAGCTTGGCAGGGAACTTGGATAAATCATAGCCCTCGTCCATTCCCTTGTAAGCGACTGCGCTAATACCCTTGATTGCCTGAGTGAGCTTTTTCATAACAGCCCAAAGGCCAAGGCTAAGAAGAATCTCAGCAAGGTAAATGAAACCGTGCTTAATATAAGTAATAACGTCCTCAACCTGACGACTGATTACGTCTAAATATAATTTGAAAAGTAAGGCTGCAATGGTAAATGCCATGAAAGCCTGATAGAGGCCCAAACTAAATGTAAGGGCAACTACAGAAATCACAAAGTTTTTAACAGTGAGTCCCTTGTAAAGGGAACGCGCTGCAACTACTGAAAGCAAAAGTGCAAGGAAGTATTCCCAAGCTGTAAACATGAATGAAAAAATGCTGGTAACAACTGGGTAAACCACCATGATGATGCCGATGTAAGCTGAGAAAACTCTGCTTTTGATTTTGAACATGTCAACAACAAGCATGGCTGCAATGGCAATGAAAATCACAGAAAGCAAGCCATTGAAAACAGGTACTGCGAAAAGCTTGCTGGTGAGCATCTGGATGTCATAGATGAATCCGAGAGCCCAGCGGCCTGATTCGTAGGTGCCGCCTAAAGCAAAAATGTCAGCAGAATTGTCATGGTAGGAAATTCGATTAAAGAATACATAGCCATGAGCGCATAGCCCTGCAATCAAAACTGCCGCAAAGGCTGTGAGCTGCTGAATGGTAAGCTTTTCCTTTATGTTTTTAATTGTACTTTCAATCTGTGTTGTAAAATTCATTTCAAAAATCCTTAGTAACCTATACCGTTATTTTGTAATGTACGTTCCAAATAAATAATGTAATCACTGTAGCCCTGATAGGTGGCCTTCATAATCTCTATGTCACGAACGCTCTCGCTGGTGTCGGCAGCCTCCCAAGAGTCTACGTAAACGCCATAAGTATCAGTGTGGGCTGTGAGACAGCCACCGGCTATAGCCATATATGTAATGAAGTATGCCACTATCGTAATTACGATAATCGAGGTGGCAACGACATTTTGTTTTTTATTGAAGATGGCAGCTGGTGTTCTTGCCAAATCAAGGATTCGTGCAAATTTGTTAACCAGCGCCTCGTATCCCATGACCGCATATGGAAACAGGAGCACGAAATATGTGATGGAGTATTGGCCCTTTGTCTCCCACACAATGTGGAACAAAAATCCGCCAACAAAAACCATGAGCATAAATGATTTAGTAACAAAACCTGCTCTATCAGAAAGTGCTAGCCAAAGGAGTGCACCTAGGTAAATAATCAACTGGAAGTAGCTGAAAAATTTGGCCGTAGCCGTATAGCCCTTGGCGCTCATCATGTACTCAAGCCATGCTGGAAACTCTGTTCTGTGAGTTCTGATTTGATTGACCCAAACGCCCTGGAATGTAGGCTCGATCCAAGTGGATGCAATTTTTAAAGAAAAGAAATCAAAGGCGTATTTTTTATCAGCTTTGAAGGCTGCGATGCGCTCTGCGATTTCTGCCTTGACAACTATCTCCTGAGCTGCAGTGTTGCAACCATTTTCATCATAGGTGTAATAGTTGTAGGCGTTCCACCAGCCGGGAGCCTTCACACCCTCCTGAAGTCCCATGGCAACCCAAGCGAGGCTAGTGATTCCCTGATCAAGAGCGCTGCCTGTTTTGCTTTTAATGATGCGGGCAGGGATGGCTGAAAAGATTGATAGGCAAAGGCCTGTTGCAATTAGCAGTACCAATATTTTTATCATCTGCTGTCTATCCTTAAGGATGAAAACAAGACCGTAGATGATTATCGCCATTACGAATATGAGGGCATTATTTTTAACCTGAACAGCAAGTGCCGCAAAAACGCCACAAAGTGGAATCCGCCACAATTTGAAATCCTGTAAAAATGCAAGCTCATGGTAAAAAGCGAGCAAGCCTAAAGTCATGCACCAGATGGTGCCGTACACAAATGAGGTGTACATGATAAGTGGGAAAAACATGATGCCAAGTGCCAAGGTAAAAATAACTGCCAGTGCAGATGCTCCCATTTTTTCCATGATGTCTGCAAGCTTTTTGTAAAAAAGAGCAAGCCCAACTGCGTTTAATAATTGAAAACCAATAATATTAAAATCGCCCCAAATGTTTGCCAGAAAATATTCTATGTAAACCAGACCAAGCTGATTGCTGTATCTGTCAAGATATCCGCCGGGCACTACCATATTGGTCTCGCCGATTCGGATTTTGTAGGCACTGTCGAGAACATCCAGCTGATCTGACGCTGGGACGAACTGAGTCATGGTCACCCAAAGAATGCCTAGCAAAAGGATTAATCCAAGAAGGATGTATTTTACTCTTTTGTAAATGGTGGCATCCACCAATTTAGCAGATAGCTTGTCACCGATAGAATGTCTGTGGGCAAAAAACAATAGGCCTACAAAAATAATGATTGCAAAAAGATTAAGCACAAGATTATCTTTGCAGAAGTATGTGATTTCCAAATCATCGCTGGACATATAGCAGGTGGCCACCAAGCTCATGAAAAAGATAATGGCAAGAGCTAGCGCCGCCACGGCAAGTAATGCGTATTTATATACATTCTCCACAACCCTATGGACTTGTCCCATCGAAAATGTCTCCCGTTATTAATTATTTGTCTTGTTTTTAAAGATAAGCTTTCTTTGAACAATAAAATTGAATACGTATAAAATGCATTCTACTGGAACCTTGATGATTACTGGGTAAACCTGTGGCAGCAGGTGAGAAAGCTGTGTAACTCCCCATCCTGAAAGGGTTCCAGAGATGATAACCAAAATAATATATTTTGCAAACTGTGCAATTGTGTTGCCCTGGCCTTTGAATACCACCTTTTTGTTGATGGTGAAATTGAAAATGCAGGAAATCGCACGAGCGACATAGGTAGCAATCAAAATGCTAAGGCCAAAGTGAAGGCCGATGGCAAATACCAAATAATCGATGCCTGCCGATGCAAGTGAGGAAATCGAGTATTTCAAAATCACTGCATAAATTTTCACAGAATCCACCAGTGGATTGAAGTGGGAAGTCTCGTTGTCATTCTCGTAGACTGTCTCGATGCCAACCTCTGTCATCTCGTAGCCATTGCGCTTGATATCAATGAGCATATTGGTCTCGTACTCGTATCTGTCGCCGGCTGTCTCGCAGGCGATGGCAAGGAAGCTGTATGGCAAGCCGCGAAGTCCAGTCTGAGTGTCGGAAACATTTATGCCTGCAAACCATTTGTACACATAACGCGAAATGGTATTGCCAAGAAGGCTGCGGGCCGGAACATTGCCAGTGTTGAACATACGGCAGCCCATGACGATTTTCTCAGGGTTTGCCTCCATGGCATCAGCAACCTTGCAAATGTCAGGGATTTTGTGCTGGCCGTCGGCGTCAACTGTGATGACACCAGATTTGCTGATATCCTCATGCTCTGAACAGTACTTGAAGGCAGTTTTCAAAGCGCGCCCCTTGCCCTGGTTGACCTCATGAACTAGGACTGTGGCGCCAAGCTCTCCAACCTGATCAAAGATGTGTCTGAACTCATCCTGTCCACCGTCATCAACTACTACGATGTTTTCAAATGTCTCCCTAAGCTGCTGTACAAAGCCAATTAAATCCTCTTTTGGCTTGTAGGCTGGGATAATTATTACTTGATTGTATTTCATTATGGAATAATCTCCTGATTCTACTAAAAATAAGCAACAAAATAGCTGTGGTCGCAAAACCACAGCTAACATTATACACTATATTGGTTCCTAGGGCACGTAAAATCAGATGAAATCCGAGTTTTCCGTTTTTAGAATGTTACTGTAATCTTTGTTCCTTCCCCTAGCCTGCTCTCGAGATGTATGCTTCCGTCGTGGAGTTCCACTATGTGTTTGACGATGGAAAGTCCAAGACCGGTGCCGCCGGTGGCTTTGGAGCGGCTTTTGTCTACTCGGTAGAAGCGCTCGAAAATCCTGTCGAAGTCTTCACTTGGGATGCCGATGCCGTCGTCCTCAACAATGAGTTGCTTGCGGCCACGAGCCTCAAATATTTTCACAGAAACATGTCCACCAGGGTTGTTGTAGCGGATGGAGTTTTCCACAAGATTGTCGATTAGCTCGGTTAATAAGTCACGCTGGCCTAGGAGACGTGTGGATTCTCCTTCTAATTTAAGAGAAATGTTTCTGTTGTCAGCATTTATTTTTAGAATCTCTAATTCATCCTTTGCAAGTTCATAGAGATCCACGGTTTCAAATTGAGATTCCAGTTCCCCTGCATCCAAATTTGAAAGCTCGATTATATCATCTATTAGCTTCAATAATCGATTAGCATTTTTATCTATTTCCTGAGAAAAATGTTGTAGGCGGTCCGGCTCCAGGTCGCTGGTTTGAATCAGTTGTGCATAACCAGAAATGGCGGTAAGCGGAGTTTTCAACTCGTGGCTGGCGTTAGCAGAAAAATCTCTCACTCGCTGGGCGGATTCTAACACCTGATCGTGCTGTTTGCGAATTTTGCTGATAAATGGATAGAGCTCTGGATATGGAGCATCCATTTCACCATCTATATTCTCCGCCACCTGTAGGATTGGTGTCATGAGGCGATTGGTGAGAAGCTTTGCAACCACTGCACCTATTATGGAAACAATAATGATAATTGCACCACAATATGGCATGGCCGCCATGATTACGATAAACAGACCATCCACCTCCTTTGAAATTCGAAGGATGCGGCCATCGTTTAGGACTATGGCGTAGTAATAGTCCACGCGTCCTAATGTATCGGATTTACGAATTTTTTCTCCCCAGCCATTTTCAAGGGCAGCTATGATTTCCGGACGGTCACCATGATTTTCCATGGACTTTGCAGAAACTGTGTTGTCAAAAAGAACAGCGCCATCCCACTCCATTAGAGTGATTCTCAGCTTTTCATCCTTGAGCTTGGTGTTGTTTTCCAGCTGAGAGATATCTGCTGTTTGAAAGAATTCAGTGTCTTTAAAAATCTGGGCAGTGACCTGCATGTCCTCGTGGACCTGCTTTTCAAAAAGAGTGTAATAGGCAATTGCGCCGCAGGTTGTGACTAACATTGCCACGAGAATTGTCATAAATACGAATCTGAAATATATTTTTTCTGTCATAACACCTCCTGATTCATGGTGTGTAAAAAATTAGATTTATTACAACCCGACGATAACATAGGGCCGAGAGTATATTTGTGATGTATAATTATCAAATTTGTCTTGTTTTTATCACAACCCAACGATCATATGCGGGTCGAGAGTAAGTTTGCGATACAAAATCGTCAAATTTGTACTGTTTTTATCACAACTCAACGATCATATGCGGGTTTAAGAGTCTATTTGCGATAAAAAATTGCTATATTTAAAGAATTCTTATCGCAAGTTGTTTGGCAGAGCGCATGTTTTCGTTAGCTTGTGATAAACCTATGACTTCTTGTGTTAACAAAATTTGTAGCCCACATTTCTAACTGTAATAATTCTGTTGCCATAATCTCCCAACTTGCATCGCAGTGATTTGATATGCATATCAAGTGTGCGGGATTCTGGTTCATAATCCATGCCCCAGATTTTATCCATAATCTGGGCGCGGTCGAGAACTAAGTCTTTATTCACTAAAAAATATTTCAATAACTCATACTCCTTGTAGGTTAGGTCGATGGCGGCGCCTCCTAAAGTTACCACATGTCTGCCATCATCTAAAACCAATTCGTCTATACGAATCACCTGCTGACTATCTCCCCCGGTGCGGCGCAGCAGTGCCTTGACTCGAGATATAAGCTCCACTATTGAAAATGGCTTTTTGATGTAATCGTCTGCGCCATTTTCTAGTCCCTTTGCCAGGTCCAATTCAGTGGTTTTTGCTGTGACCATGATTACCGGGATAGATTTCGTAACCTCGCTGGCTCGAAGATTTTTCACAATGTCATTTCCGCTCTCATCAGGGAGCATAATGTCCAAAAGGACTAAGTCCGGTAGCTTTTCCTCTAAAAATGCAAAAAAGTTTGCAGCATTAGGAAAGCTTTCCACTGCAAAGCCAGCATTCCTAAGAGCAAACTCCTCTATTTCTCTGATATTCTCATCATCCTCTACTATGTAAATTAGAGCCATAGAATCTCCTTTATTAATCATCTGTGACTTTATGCTGACAAAACAATGAAATTGTCAGCAAAAACCTAAATCTTCATACCTGCCTGCAGATTCGCTGGGCTGCGGTAATTGTCCTTGACGGTTTTCTCTGCTAGGCTAACCACTTGATTTGCAAATGGATAAAGAAGCACAGTGCATCCAATGTTGAAAATGCTGTGGATTATAGCCACGGCCACTGGGGTGGCGGCAAGGTGCAAAAACCTAAAGTCGAAGAATAAATTAACGGTATAGAAAACGCCCACAAATACTACAGTTCCAATTAAATTGAAATACAAATGTATCATGGATGCCCTTTTGCCATTTTTGCTGGCTCCTACTGATGATAGTAGAGCCGTGGCGCAGGTGCCAATATTTTGCCCAAGTACAATAGGAATCACCGATGCAAAGCTAACGGTTCCCGAAAGGCACAGCGCCTGCAAAATTCCAACGGAAGCAGATGAACTCTGAATAATGGCAGTGAAAAGCATTCCGACGATTATTCCAAAAATCGGATTAGACACCGCTGTCAATACACCTGCGAAAGCTTCACTTTCTGCAAGAGGCGCCATGGATTTACTCATATTTTCCATGCCATACATGAGGATGCCAAAGCCTAAGCAAATGTTTCCGATGTGGACCTTCTTTATATTCTCTTTGGCGGTCATGAAAAGTATGATTCCAATCATCGCTACAATTGGCGCAAATGATGTTGGTTTTAGCATTTTCACCCAAAAGGTGTCACTTTCGATTCCCGCCATGGAAAAAATCCATGAAGTCATTGTTGTACCAATGTTTGCACCCATTATAACACCAACAGCCTGTTTTAGTGTCATAATTCCCGAATTAACAAAACCCACAACCATCACAGTGGTAGCTGATGAGGATTGAATTATGGCAGTTACTGCTGCACCTAACAAAACTCCGTGGAACAATTTGCCAGTGAGGCTTGCCAATATATTTTCAAGGCGGTGGGAGGCTAATTTTTCCAAGCCTTCTCCCATGAGGCGCATGCCATATAGAAACAGCGCCAGCCCACCTAGTAGTGATATTACCGCAAATAGATCCATTATTTTCTCCTTTTACTCTCATCTAATAATTGCGTAAGTCATGGTCAGCGCATACATTATGAGCATAATAACTCCTTCTGATTTGTTAAGCTTACGCTCCGTAAATGCGAATAACCATGTGATGATTGTGACAATTAAAAGGATAAACAGGTCGTAGATTGATGCTATGTTTACCTGGATTGGCGAAATCATTGCCGATACCCCGAGGATAAACAGGAGATTGAACATATTGGAGCCTAGTACATTTCCAAGGGCAATGCCAAGCTGACCTTTTCTAGTGGCAACTATTGAAGTTACCAGCTCTGGTAATGATGTTCCGATGGCAACAATGGTCAGTCCAACTAGAGTTTGTGACATTCCTACAAGCATAGCAAGCTCTTTTGCGCAATGGACTACAAGTCTGCCACCAATGATAATCATCAATAACCCTAGGATGATTAAACCTGCACATTTTGGGTTTGAAATTGTCCTACATTCTCCGAAATTTTCCTCCTTTCCTCTCTCTTTTGTGAAAACGTAGGCAAGATAGATGACGTAGGCTCCCGCCAGCATGAGTCCTCCAAATCTAGGAATCTCAGCTATGTAGGCTGCCGACTCTACTCCAGTGGCTGGATATTTTCCCACTATGGAAAACCCAGCAAGACCAATGAACAAAAGTAGCGTCGCCAATGCTGTGCCAGCAAAATCTCTCTTTATTATGGTTTTTTCCACAATTAGCGGAGATATTATTGCACTTATCCCCAAGATAGCAAGTAAATTAAAAATATTAGAGCCAAGGATGTTGCTTAGTGCAATTTCACTAGAGCCCTGGGCTGCCGCCGATAAACTGACGGCAAGTTCTGGTGCACTGGTGCCTGCGGCCACTATGGTCAAACCGATAATCAGGGACGACACTTTGCAATTTTTTGCTAGGGCTGCACTGCCATCAACGAAGTGCTGCGCCCCAACCACAAGCATAATAAAACCTACTACCAATAAAATAATTGTCATAATCATCATGGCCTCATGGTAGTAGGTGAATGTAAAGTCTGTGTAAAGTTAGAAATATTTTCTGCGAAATTTTAATCAGTCATCTGTCTGGTCATTTGGTTTAAACATCAGGTTATCTACAATAGCCGAATTCTTTGAGTATTTTAGTGTGGTGTAACCAATGATGCTAAATGCTACTGCTCCAACTAGATTTACTAGCAGATCCTTCATGGTGTCGATGATTCCAATATCTAGATAGCCGCCATCAATCACGTAGGATTTACCGTCAGCGGTGTTTACTATGGTGTCGGTGATATTTCCTATGAAAAATGGCATGCCTGAATTATTAGGGTCCAGGGTAACTGAGCCGATGTTTTGTACAATGAAATCCTTTTGCATATCTAAATAGAAGAATTGGTCCATGGTGAATTCGAAGAACTCCCACAGTACTCCTACTGTCATGGAAAAGCAAAAAGCTACTAGCGTCAGATAAAATGGGGACAGATTGATATGTTTGCTGCCGCGGTTGAGTAAATAAATAAGTGAGAATCCTATTGCTGCACACAGGAATCCATTCATGGTGTGTAGCATGGTGTCCCATCCTGGGATGAGCACGTAGTAATGATTCACCTCACCCAGAATTTCTGCAGCGTAGATAAAACTAAATATGATTGCCTGGAAAACTGCCGGAATTTTGATTTTCATTTTCTGCTGCAGGAATGCAGGCATCAAAAATAGAAGCAGCGAGAGTATGCAAATCATGGCACTCTCATAGTTGCGTGTCAGAATACACCTGATGAGGGTCAGTATAACCAGGGCACGTAGAATCAAATAAAAAATGAAGGTGCGCCTATTCTTTTTATAGTCGTTTATCAAAGAATTCTTATAATCTAGGAGTTTCATGTGGGCTCCTTCCGTTAAATATTTTTTCAATTAATATTAATAGTTTGATTCTATTGTACAATAACCCAATTTCAATACAACATTTTGCTGTAATTTTACACAGGCTTTACATCTACAATGCATAATAAGCTCTAGTATTTATGGTCCGTACTAAACCAGATTAGTATCACCAAGAATCTTAGTGCGCTTGAGCCTATATCAGGTGCACTTTCAGCTGGTTGCACTAAACTATAGTTAATTTGACGCTATTTCTTAGTACGATTGAATTCAAATGATTTATGTTTTTCAGTGGATACACTAAGATATAGTCATTTTTCCTTATAATTTAGTGCATTATAAACACCGGCATATTAAGATATTGTGATTATATTCTATAGTTTAGTACGCTTGAATCAGAACGCACTAAACTCAGTAATAGTTTTTGTTTATCTTAGTACATAAGTAGAAATCTGTACTAAGAATTAAACAAAAAAGGATACTGCTTAGTGCGACTCACAAAAATCAATATTAACAATTGCACAATCATGAGGAGGTTTATTATGGATGAAAAATTAACATATCCACAGAAATTGCTCAGAATGAGTCCTATGGTTGCGTTGCCGCTGGCGGTGGGATTCATAAGCGCATTTATCACAGGCAGCGCCATGGATTCCTACAGTGTCATGAAGCAACCGATGCTGGCTCCGCCTGCTTGGCTGTTCCCGATAGCCTGGACGATTTTGTATATTCTGATGGGGGTGGGAAGCTATTATCTGATGTTTGCAGAGACTGATACTCCAGGCAAGAAAAAAGCAAAGTTAGTGGCAATGATTGTGTATTTCGTACAGCTTGCTTTTAACTTTGCTTGGTCAATTATTTTTTTCAGCGCGGAGCAGTACACAGTAGCATTTGTATGGCTAATGATTCTATGGGTGATGATCATCGTAATGATATGGAAATCCATGAAGGTATGCTGGAAAGCAGCCATGCTGTTTGTGCCTTATTTGCTGTGGTGCACTTTTGCGGCATATTTAAATTTGATGATTGCGATATTAAATTAGGATACCAAAATCTCCATCTAGTTTTCGTAGAGTATATTTTCTCCTCTGCGAAGGGGATATGTCAAAAGCCGGTCTGAATCTAGGTCGGCTTTATGCATGTCTATCGCCGTGATTTGGTGGTTTTCATAGGTATTATAATAGTAAATTCCTTTGTCCAAATTGCAGCATGAAGTGTAGATTGTGATTTCGTATGCGTCGCCACCTAAGTGAACACAACCACGCTGCTGATCAACTGAACCAAGAATATGAAAGAACTGACTAACATTCTCTAGTTCTGATTCCCCTGATTTGGAATTCATTCTCGTAAATGCAGCTTTCACAAATCTCGAAGTGGATGATAAGTCTCCAGGCAAGCCAATGGCTCCCATGCCACGACTATACTGCTGCAATGGAATTTGCGATGAAAACGTATTCTGTGGTGACTCGGCAGATAGCGACATATATTTGTTTAACTCAAAAAGCTGAATGTCAAAAGTAGGATTATTCGTCATCACGCCTGCAGGATTATCGTATATACGAAGGCCTGTTTTGGTCTGTTCCACAACTATAGATTCATTTTTATCAGAAATCATCCAGTGAAGTGGCGATGCAGGAAGTTGTGAGCTGAAGTTCTCGTCTATGATGTTAATTCTATTCAAAAGCTCACGGGACTCGGCAACCGTGGTGCACTGACCAAGTATCCAAGGAATAAGCTCAAATGAGGCAATGTTATCTGCATCATCTCTTTTCTCACAATAGTGAGCATTATCCGGAAAATTAAGTCCAGCCATCCCTAAACCTTTTTCATTTATTGCATCGTAAAACAATGGGTAATCGTCAACAACATACGCCATACCAATCAATGCATAATGGTGGTTTAAATCTGAGGTATGCCTAATAGGAAAATGGTAACCTCTTGGCATGATGGTGACAGTTTCATTGTAAGAATACTCTAAGTCTAAGTTCCTGCCGAAATAATGGTCTTTGTTATAATATGTTACTGCTGTACACATAACGCCCCCCCGTTCTGATACATTCTCTTTTTATTATTCTATCTAAATGAGAAGCATTGGTAAAATATTTTTTCACTTCAGCTGGATATTGACGACAAAAAATTGGAACTGAAGGACACTTCAGTTCCAATTAATTCTTGTTCCTTAAATCTCTTCCTCAAAATCCCGCTCATAGAATAAATACTTGCGGCAAGCCAACAAAATAGCAATGCATACTATCCTGACCAAGGTCTCTAGCGGCGCTTCATGCCCAACAACCAGCCCTCTGGCTATGGCGAAAATCAAGACCTCCACTATTGTATTCATGGAATGCTTGATTAGCATCCTGATAAACTCAATTACGATTACTGCATTAAAAGCAGTGACTAATATGTCCTCGATATATGCATCAAATGCAAGCTCTGTTAGTGAGCCCACATGTAGTCCCAGCTGAATGCAGCTATATGCTACACCAACTAGCAATATAGCCGCCACCACTTTTTCTAAGAAGCTAGGCATTCTGAGAATAAATCCATGTACGCGTCCTAGTATATTCTTATTCATTTTACCTCCTTCCATATGTTTGATTATACGGGGAAATGTAAAATGTGGGTAAAGTTTTTTAATTTATCTGCGTATTTATAAAAATTTATTCAACTTTTTCGCCCAATTAAAATCTATAATGTCTCCGTCTTTTGTCTGCTTGTATGCCTCTTCATCATGCATATAATCGACAACATCTTTCGTTTTCATTGTATCAAATTTATCGATTACCGAATTGATAATAGTCTTTTCTTCTTTTGTTAATCCTTTCAAATCAACTTTATCGTTATATATTATATGAAACCTCACGTTATCATAGTCCTCAGCCATCTCTTCCTGAAATATAACATTATCCAGTTGGAGAATAGCATCATGACCTATTGGAAGTGCCCCCATATTTGCATGTTGATACACAAGCCCAGTCAACGCTCTACTATTGTTCTGGTAGAATAATATATCAATATACCAGAGCATTTTCATGAGTTTCACTTTAAACAGGTATTTTACATGCTTGGCTAAGTAATTGATAATTAGTTCCAATTTGTCAATATTTAATATCTGATATCCATTTTCAATAGTTGGCTCCATATAGTTCAAATAAAAGCTTTCCAATTTATTTCGAGCCAATGTTTCTCTTCCATGCGCTGATATTTCTTCATTTATTCGCTCTAAAAGAGTACCTTCTTTGTTTTTATTGAAATTCTCTCTATTTCTCATATAGAAATAATAAAGAATCAGCGGATTGCTTCTGATTAACCTCAACACATTATCATATGATGAATCCTGTATAGCTTTACTTTCATATCTAGAAATAGTTGCCTCACCCCAACCTAAAACTTGAGACAAATCTACCTGAGACAAACCATATTTCTCTCTAATGTCTACAATATCATCAGAAGTAAGCAATCCCTTTTGCTTACGATAAGCATTTCTTGCATTGAGAAGATTTTCATTTTCCATGGTTCCTGTTACAAACTCATTATCTACATTAGTATCTGGGCACACAAGATATTTTTCATCATACTCGACTTTGATTCCTTTTATTAAAGTAATGGCTTTTCTTTCTCTAAGTTCTACTTCATGATTTTTTCCACATATTGGACAGTTCATCATAATATTTACCTCACCAAAATCATACTTTACTTATAAGGATATTGCATATTCCATTTTGCATAATGAAATGATACGCATATCACCTGACCGATATTATTGATATCCCTACACTTAATTTTGATATATACCTCTTTTCCGCCAATAATTTTACCAAACACTAATAATATAGGTGGATTAGGATCGTCCTCATCTAACTTTGCTTCTGAATAATGATTAACTTCTAAAGATTTCAGCTCATTAACCACATCAAAAATATCAAACTCTAAATCAATCAAGGTAAAGGGCGTAGAATATTCAATTTCCTCTTTTGTAGATTTAATTAATCTAAAATTAGTATCTATATTAAAATTTTCATCTTCTAGTATCCTGTTCATTTCCGCCAGAAATCTCGATACTTCAGCCTTTGACAATTTTATGTCCATAATCAGCAAGCTCCCTTACCATCAATTGATAGTGTAATTATTATACTATCAATTGATGGTAAGTCAATATGTTTTGAGTGAATTTCTAATGAACAAAAACTAATTACCACTTTCCTTAGCAAGCAACTGTATATCTGTAAAAATTGTGATATTACTAGAAGAGCAGCCATTATGGCTGCTCTTCCATTACTCACTACCCGGCAGCGGCCTGCGCTTTGCCGATAGTTCATGTACATCGATTCGCATGACAGTTACTATTGCAACCATGCGCTCATCAAATTCAAAATCATCACTGCATGTCTGAGTCTTCATAAGTGCCTTTAAGGATGATATTTTCTCCTGTGGGGCGTCCACAATTGTAATATCACCAAATCCCATTATGCACTCATAGGTCATGCCGTACTGGCAAGCCATTCGTCCTGTAAAAGGTGCAACATTAGCTTCTATGGTGAAACAGCATTTAGGATTCTTGCGAATGATGTCTAGCTTACGTCCCTCATGAGCCCCATGGAGATATAGGATGTAATGACCATCATTTGAATCCTTTGTGACTCCATAGTTTAGTGGCACAACATAAGGTGTGCCATCATCCACAAGTCCTAAATGTAAATAGTCTGCCGTGTTAATGATTCTGTCTATTTCTAAAGGG
>JAEEGH010002632.1_pt1 | contig 48236 bp, 35 predicted proteins | sample 9134181 | NCBI WGS metagenome assembly JAEEGH01 (sample SAMN16246544, study PRJNA631951) | gut metagenome | biome: gut microbiome; feature: rumen; material: DP-attached | host: Bos | place: Iran: Karaj | collected 2018-10
ATAGACGACCACGTCGCGGATCTCGCAGTAGGCCGACAGGGGGTCGTAATCGACGATGACGGTGTTGTAGTCGCGCCCGCCGGCGTCACTCAAGATGCGGTAACGCTGGTGGTTGACATAGTGGCTGAGGCCGTTCTCCTCCATGCGCACGGTCATGCTGTCGTAGAGGGTCACGCGGTCGTAGCCGGCGTAGGGGTCGGTTTCCTGCGCGGTGGCTGCCATGCCGAGGCACAGCAGCAGGGTTGATAGTAGGGCTTTTATGTTCATAGTGGATGGGTGTTCTTTTTGGGGTTAGCACTTCGCACGTCTTGCCCCTTCGGGGCGACTTTTTTACCCCCCTGCCCTTCGGGCATCCCCCCTAAAGGGGGGAATGGTCCTTCGACCGTATTATTCTACATTCATCATTCTACATTCTACATTAAATAATGTCTTTTTCTTCGATGAGGTTGTTCAGGATGGCATAGACAGTGAGGGCTGCGACGGATTTGATGCCGGTTTTGCGGACGATGTTCTTGCGGTGGGTGATGACGGTGTGGACGGAGATGTTGAGAGTGTCGGCAATTTCGTTGTTTTTCAGTCCTTTGGAGAGGCAGACGAGTACTTCTTTCTCGCGGTCGGAGAGGGGGTCGGTGTCGGGTTCGTCGCCGTCGGATTGGAGGGAGTTGGTCACCTGGTTGAGGGTCGATTTGATACGTTGGAAGTCGTCGTTGAGTTCGATGACGCCGGCGTACTGCCGCTGGTGCTGCGATTCGATGTAAGAGGTGACCAATCCGATGAGACGCAGGTTCGGCAGGTTGTCAAACTCGGCGCGGATGGTGGCGCGTTTGACATAGTCGAAGAGCAACGGATTGACAATCAGAATATCAGGACGCAAAGCGTTGATTCTCGCGTATAAGGAGTTGAGGTTGTCGGTGGAGAAGACGACCTCTGCGTCGGGCAACTCCCGGAGCAGCTGCTCTAATCCGATGCGCAGCATGATTGAGGGTTCTGCGATGGCGATCTTAGTCATGGCGTTTGGATTCTAACAGTTGGATATATGGAACTAAGATGCGGTTTTCCATCATGGCATGTCTGGCGATGTCGTTGGAGAGGGCATAAACGTCTAACAGCATATCAACGCGCTCCACGGGGGAAATTTCGGCGGGTATGTACTTGAGCAGCAAGTTAGAGAGGTCATCGAGCGTGTCCTCAATGTCGTCGTGTTGCTGATGGAAGGTGTTCTTCTGATAGGTGGCGGACTCGGTGGCTTCCTGTTCGGAGAGAATCTGCCGCAAGTAAGGGAAAATCACCTCTTCCTCGTAACGGAAATGCTTCTCCATCTCTTTGCGGAATTCAGCGTAGAAGTTGGTGATCAACGTGCTGTATTTCCGGTCCATCGGTTCCAACAAAATGTTGAGGTGGTGCTCGATGTGCGGGAGTTTGTTCTCCAAATAGTCCTTGTGCGAAGAAACGAGGTATTGCAGGATGTCGGTCATAGGACACTGTTGCAGCTCGTTGGCCGTCGGGTAGTAGTCTTCCTGACAATAGACACGGCTGATGAGGGTGAACAGGGGCAGCGAAACGTGGTGTTCGGAACAGAGTTGTTCAATACTCTTCTCTCCGAATCCGAGAGGGATGTTAAGACGCGGAAGAACGGTCAACAGACTGTGATACTGGTTGATTGCATCGGCCATTTTCATTTTTGGCGACAGTTGCGGTGGAAAATCGGAAAGATTTTTCATGTTTCAAATTTTCGGCAAAGATAGTATTTTTAAGGCAATAGGCAATAGGCAACAGGCAAAAGAGGCGCGACATTTATTTGTCGCGCCTCCTTCAAGGTAAGGATGATGTGCACATCATCTTTATGGACAATCAGATTATTTCCGTATCACCGGCATTGTGACAATACCCTTGTCGGTGAAGATCTTGGCGAAGTAGGTGCCCGTGGCGAGTGCATGGACGGAAACTTCTGCCGTGTTTCCGTTCACATACATCATATTCAGCAGTTGACCATAAATGTTGAAAAGTTCCACCTTTTCGATGGTCACATTGTCATTCTTCACATTGATGGTCACATTGTTGATGGCAGGATTGGGATAAACGCTGAGGTTGTTGCGCAACTCATAGCTGTTGATGCCGCTCGGATTGTAATCGTAAACGGCGATGGCGCTGTTCACCATACCCTCTTTCATAGCGATGGCCTTCAGGGTGCGAGGTTGCATGTTCAATGGGAAAATGCCGTCAAACAAGTTGGAGGACTCGTCAGGATCGGTGCCGTCGATAGTGTAGTAGATGCTGGCACCTTCCGTGGCGCAGGTGATATTCACTCTATAGAACTCGCCGTCCTTGAACAGGTCAAATTCGGGTGTGGCAACCGTGTCCATCACCACCACAGGATGGATGTCGATGTCCTCATCACCGCGAGGATAAATCTGGTAACCGTAGTTGGTGGAATAGCTGACGAAACCGGTCACATCAGCCAGGTCACCGGTGGAGATTTCCGTAGTCAATGTGTTGAATCGGTTATAGATAGCCATCGTATCGCCGTTTTGCACAAAAGTGGTGGCATTGATAAACGTCACATCATTCAGACGCACCAGCTTGGATTCGTAAACATCTGTGTATTGGGATTTTATGTTCGAGATGGTAGCGTTGGCGGGCGTGACCGTGACGGGAGTCCCGGTAGCCTCAAGAGCGTTGTGCGTGGGCACCATCTCCACCATACCTTGATACGTGGTGTATTTGCCGAAAACACCGGCTTGGATGACATCCCCTTCGTTGTAGGTGGTGGTAATCACGGGAGTAGAGTTGTCATAGATGAGCATAGCAGCGGTATTGTCCTCCACGAACATGTAGCGACCGCTGCGGAACACGAAGGTCACATTGCTCATGATCTGTTGCGGCTCATTGGAAGCAGCGGCCTTGAAAGCAGCGATGTTGGCGACCTGAGTGGGGAACGAGATAGTGGCCGTAGCCGTGAAGCTCGGGGTCATATTGGTTTTCCACGCTTTGGCCATGATGGTCGTGGTGGTGCTTACAGTAAACGGTTGGCTATAGACGGTGGAACTCTCTGTGGGTTCGGTGCCGTCAGTGGTGTAACGGATCACAGCATCGGCTTCAGCACAGGTGATGCTGACTGTCTGAGGCTCGTAATAGAATCCTCCGTTCGGAGTAATGACAGGCGCAGTCACTTCGGTCGAGACTGCGGCTTCCGCTGACACTAAGATGTTGTCAACCTCCCAACCGGCAGCGGAAGATTCTTCACTCGTATATACCCATGCAAAATAAACGGGGGAAGTACCGGCAACTGCCACATTGCCTGACTCCACCCAGTTCCAAGAACCGCTGCTCAAGGCGCATTCCGATGTGATGTCCGTCCAAGTGGCGGCAGCAGGAGAACCGGAACCGCTGTAGTTGGTGGAATACTTCACTTGGATGCCGGGACCGTTATAGTTCTTGGCGGTTGTGAAGGAGAGTGTGACGCCTCCGGCATCCAGCGGGGTGATGGCGGGCGTGATCAGCCAGGTCTCTGTGGCACCTTGGTTGTACGCATTCGCGTATGCGTAGGTGTTACCGCTGTGAGTCCCTGTAGTCCATTCGTAAGCGCCGGAAACATTCGTCACCGTCATTTGGCTGAGACCGGCGGTTTCAAAGTTCTCAAAGAAAAGAGGAACGATATTCAGGATGGTGAAGTCTCTGGTTACCACGTTGCTGCTGTTTTCACCGGAAATGGCGATGGCTTTTAGGGTGGTGGTCTCCGTGATGGTGAAAGGCGCCGTGTAAAGCATTGAGTTGGCATCAGGTTCTGTCCCGTCCAAGGTGTAATGGATGGACACGCCATCGGCGGCGGACAGGGTAACCGTTACGGGGCCGAGGTAGGTGTCGGCGGACTGCATATTGCCGCTCACGGTAACCGTCGGCTCAGCCACGAAACCCTCGTTGGAGAGGGCGAAGACGGTTACATCATCCACAATCAGGTGGTTTGCTCCCTCGTTGGTGTTTCTGACGGAAAGGATGAACTCACCTGCATCTATGGTGTTAGCCGCCACAACAGTGTCTGTGAATTGCTGGTAACTTGTGCTGTTAATGTTATGGTAATCGGAATAATCGGAATAGCCGGAACCCGTCTCTCGCCCGTCATACATCGCCACTCGAATATCACCGCCTCCTTTAACCCAGAAGGAAATAACATATTGGGTGCCGTTATCCACGTGGATGCTTTGGGTGGTGAAACGTTTGTGGCCGGAAGCGGTGTTGATAAGCTGGCAGGCAAAGTCACCGGAGTGAGCCCCGGAAGTGATTTTCACCACGTTGGCGGCACCAATGTTGCTTTTAGCTCCCAACCATCCGTCTGGGGTAGTCCCCGTCCAATTTTCGAACCCCCCATTCGTGTTAATCTGTGAGAATCCAGTAAGGGTAAGCAGCATTAGGCATAACGTCAAATAACTGCAGATAATAGAATTTTTTTTCATACTTTTGATATTTAATTATTTGATTTTTATGTATTTACAAATATAAGTCAAAAATATTCACCAACGGCAAATATACATTTTTTTAGACGTGTGACTTTGGAAACACCCACGGCCAACTACTAACTGCTAACTACTAACTGCTAACTGTCACAAATTCCCGTAAATCGCAAATCCGTAACAATTGTTGCAATTTTTCTTCTGATAAACTGGTAAAGACGGCGAAATAGTGCCATAACTCTTTCAGATTGGCCAAGGTGCCCGATTCGCCTCTGATGGGCAGCAGTTTTTCGATAAGGTCCTGATAGAAGGAGAGAAATCGTTCCTTATTGTCGCCAGTTTTCTGGCCTTTGATCTCCTCAGCCAAAAATGGATTCCGCAACAATCCGCGACCGAGCATCCAGGCCGCCACTTGCGGGAATCGCTCAGCCAACCTGTTGTAATCTTCCACGGTGAAAATGTCTCCGCTATAGACGATTTTGTGTTGCGTCAGATGGCAAAACTCCGCGAAGGTGTCCCAATCGGGAACCCCCTCGTACAGGTCATCGCCCAAACGGGGATGGATGACCAGAAACTCAAGCGGATAGTCGTTAATGCGAGTGAGCAGTTTGCGTCCCTCATTGGCATTGTGCAGGCCGAGACGCATTTTCAGGGAAATGTGGAATGGCGTTCTCCCCGTCACTTCCGCCACAATCTGCTCCACGATGTCAGGGTGGGGCATCAGGCCGCAGCCGCGCGTATGGCGCACAACAGGGGACGAAGGACATCCGATGTTGATGTTAAAGTGCTCGTAACCAAATTGTTCGTTCAGCATCCATACCGTATTCACAAACTGTTCCGGACGGTTGCCCATCAGTTGCGGCACGAGGGGAAGGGCGGTGTTGTTTTCGGGCGCGATGTCTTGCCATATCTTTTGTCGGAATTTGCCGGCAGGCTGTGCGGGAAGGAACGGTGCCATAAAACAATCTATGCCGCCAAAGTGACGGCATAGGGTGTTTCTGAATGTATAGGAAGTGATCCCATGCAACGGTGCGAGCCAAATCAGCGGTGTTGTCATCGAATCGAGACCTTGTGGGTGCTGATTTTGTTGTCAGCCTTGATTTGCAGCAGATACATGCCTGTGGCATAAGATCTTGTGTCAAGAATGGCTTTTCCGGAGGATTTGCCTGTCTGGAGAATTTTTCCTGACATGTCGGTCAGGGTCCATTCGTACACATTCTCGTTGTCAGGTTGGATGAATAACTGGTTGCAGGCCGGGTTGGGGTATATTCTCCCGTCAAAATCTTCAAGTTCGGGGATACCTACTCCGCTGTATTCCAAAGCGATGTCATCCACAAAGAGTACCGAGCTGCTGTTCATCGTGGTGGAGGAGAGGATGATGATCATGATGGAGTCGCACTCTGCATTGGGCATGTCAAGGTCGATCCCGATTTTCTGGTAAGCGTTAGGATCTTCGGTTTGGAAGATGCCATAGTTGTAGCTTATCGGCATGCCCTCTTTTTTCGCCACAGCGAACATCATGAGCTGGTCGCCTTCCTGCGGTTGGTATTTCACCCAAGCGGTGACCGATGCCGGGACGGTGGAGCAGGGGACACCTTTGGAGAGCAACTGTAATAGCGATGACATGGCGGCCAGGTTGTCTGGATCAAGTCCTGAGGTGCCAGTGGTGTCCTGGATGGCTTGAATGATGGCCAAGATGTCTTCCAGAGGGATGGAGAACCCTTCCGATTCTCCGGCTTGCAGAATGCCTGGCAGGTTCAAGTTGTATCCTAAATAAGGGATGGTGAAGTCGGAGGATGCTAGTTTTACGGCTGAACTTCCCCCATGTGCTTCATTGCTCTGGGTTCCGAAATTGACCTCCACGGGAAGATTTATGATGGAGGTGATGGTCCCGTGAAGTCCAACAGTCCAACCTACGGGCTTCCCGTAAGACCATAGCTCAAAATCGCTGTTAGGAATGGTGTTTTGAGCTTTCAAGCCCCAGAAACCTACGACTGTGGCTAAAATGATTGATAGTACTTTTTTTATGTTCATAATTATTTTATGCCTCAACACTCATAAAGTTGTTATTGTACCTTTGAATGTTTCCGATCGGTTTTTTTTGTCAACAGGAATATTTTCATTGTATTCAAAGTAAAGAATGTATATGTAGGTAGCACCAGGAATCACCCTGCCGTTCACAGAGCCGTTCCATACAAAATCTTTATTGGTTGTATGAAAAACCAATGCACCTTGGCGGTTGAAGATTTTGAGATCCAATGTCTTGATGAGATTGTTTTGGGGAATACAGAAATAGTCGTTTATATAGTCCATATTCGGAGTAATGGCAATGGCTTTGGGAATATAAATAGGAACAGTATCCGATGGCGAGAAACTTTGAGCGGCACCAGTCAAGCAAAACAACACACAAAAGGCTAACACATATAGTTTTTTCATTTTGCGATTATTATTGTTTATTAACGAAATATCCCATTGAAGGTTACAATCAGATATTCCAAAAACAACGCTGCGAAGATACGTTTTTTTTTAATTGGAATGTCAATGAGGTAAACATTGTCAGAAACTTTACCATTCCAAAAGTTAGCAGCCAAAAAAATCGTATTTTTGCCGCTAAATAAAAGCAGAATCATTATATGAAAAAATCCGATTTCATCGTAATAGCAGTCATCATCATTTGTCTGCTTCCTTTCTTTTTGTTTGATAGCGTATATGATGCCTATTGTAATGCAAACCAGCGTTTCCCGTTGTGGATGGCGTTCCTCAAATTCGGTGTTTTAGCTACCTTCGGCGAAATGCTCGGTTGCCGTGTGAGAACGGGCGAATACTATCATAAGGGCTTTGGCCTTGCCCCGAAATTCGTGGTTTGGGGACTCTTGGGCATGTGGATTGCCTTGGCGATGAACGTTTTCCGCCTTGGCGTGCCGGCATTCATGGAACGCTACATGGCCTTCAGCGGCATCTCCGCCGCTATGTCTGCCCCGATGTCGTGGCTGAAACTCCTTGGCGCTTTCTGTGTCAGTGTGATGATGAACACCGCTTTCGCACCTGTCTTTATGACCGTTCACAAGATCTCCGATATGCACATCAGCGAGTATGGCGGTGCATTCTCGGCGCTGTTCAAACCGGTGGCCGTGAAACGCCATATCTGCGAGATGGACTGGGGAGTGCAATGGGGCTTCGTTTTCAAGAAGACCATACCGATGTTCTGGATTCCCGCCCACACGCTCACTTTCTGTTTGCCGCAGGATCTCCAAGTGCTTTTCGCTGCCTTCTGCAGTGTCATCCTCGGACTCTTCCTGTCAATTGCCGCGAAGAAAGGATCGAAGGAATAGGGCCAAGTGGTTAGCAGTCAGTGGTTAGCGTTCCCCGTTGCCTATCAATAGCTAATACAAAAAGTTATTATAGGGGTAGATCTGGATGTGCAGCTTCTTAATCTCCTCGTATAAGAAATCCTTCATTTCATTGACGTTTTCTTTCGTTTTGGCGGAGATAAAGAGCGTTTTCGGACCGCATTTTGCCATCCAGGTAGCTTTTAGCTCCTCCAACGTGACATTTTCCTTCGTCTTGGGCGTAAGGTCGTCCTCGGCTTTTTCTACCCAGGAATACTGGTCTATCTTGTTGAAAATGATGACGGTGGGCTTGTTGCCGCAGTCGATTTCAGACAATGTTGTCTGCACGGTCTGAATCTGCTCCTCGAAATCTGGGTGGCTGATATCGACCACGTGCAGCAGCAGGTGCGTCTCGCGAATCTCGTCCAAAGTCGATTTGAACGACTCGACCAGGCCATGCGGCAGCTTGCGGATGAATCCTACAGTGTCAGAGAGCAGAAATGGCAGATTCTGGAATACGACTTTGCGGACAGTGGTGTCGAGCGTGGCGAACAGTTTGTTCTCGGTGAGCACATCGGAGTTGCTTAGCAGATTCATGATGGTTGATTTCCCGACATTGGTGTAGCCTACAAGAGCGACACGGACGAACTGCTCGCGATGCCCGCGCTGGGTTTTCTTTTGCCGGTCAATGTCTTTCAATCGCTTTTCCAACAGTGAGATACGGTCACGAATGATACGGCGGTCGGTCTCAATTTCCTTTTCACCGGGGCCTCTCATGCCGATACCGCCGCGCTGCTTTTCCAAGTGCGTCCACATACCTGTTAGGCGCGGTAACAGATACTTGTACTGTGCCAGTTCCACTTGCGTCTTGGCGTGGGCGGTCTGCGCGTGCTTGGCGAATATGTCGAGGATGAGGTGCGTGCGGTCCATTACTTTGCAGCGCATAAGTTCTTCAATGTTACGCTGTTGTGATGGCGGTAATTCGTCATCGACGACCACCATGTCAATGTCGTTCTCGTGTACGTAGTCGGCCACCTCGCGGATCTTGCCGGAACCGAAATAGGTGCGCGTGTCAGGGTGCGCGAGGTTCTGTATGAACTTCTGCACGCACTCGCCACCGGCAGTTTCTACTAAGAAAGCCAGTTCGTCAAGGTATTCCATCGTCTTTTCCTCCGCCACATCGGGTGTGGAAACAGCAATCAGCACAGCCGTTTCTCGGTAATTGCCAGTTTGTTCTATCGCCATGATTTGTTTCTTAGCCATGCGGCAAAGATACATTTTTTTAGCTTTTGCCCTTTTTCTACTTTGTTAATACATGAAAAGGTTGTCTGTATTGAACTCTTGTACCAAAATTGGGATTTCAATAGAATTGCATAGACAGACTCTTGTGACATTTGAAAAAATATTACCTTTGCAACATCAAAAATCCATCAACCCAAAGTCAATAGTCTAAGTCATTTGTCCAACTTTAAGTCAACAATCAACAGCTAACATGCAACCGTTTCTGAACCATATCATTGACAAACTCCTCACAAACCGCGACATCCCCTTGCACGATGTTGCGGTGGTTTTGCCGAACCGTCGTGCGCGTCGCAGGCTGCTTCAGGGCTTGCACGAAGCCAATGATGGCAAGGCGATGTTTGCGCCGCAGATTTTCCCGATGGAGGATTTCATCGCGTGGCTGTCGCCGCTTCACGTCATCGACCAAACGACCCAGCTGCTGAATTTGCATGCGGTCTCCTGCCAGTTTCCAGGAGAACGTTTCGAACTGCACAACATCCTCTCGTGGGGGATTGCCTTCCTCAAGGATATTAGCGACATGGATATGCAGTTGCAAGATGTTCCAGTCATCTTGCGGGAATATGCCGATGCCGCCAAATTCGAGGTTCCCTTTGGCAAGGACGAGCTTTCGGAAGGAGATCGTGAAAAGCTGAAATTCAATGACTTGCTTGCTGAAATATATGGATTGTTTGGAAAACAGTTACGAGAGAAGGGAGAAGCTTACGAAGGTATGTTGTATCGCGATTGTGCTGAACATATCGCCGATTATGCGAAAAAAATTCCCTTTAAGCGGCTTGTTTTCGCCGGCTTCTATGCGCTTTCGCCTGCAGAGTTGACAGTTTTGCGCTATCTTCAGGAACATTTCCAAACGGAATTCTATTTCGATATTGATCCGTTTTATTGCCATTTGGAGGAAGTTAACGGCGGGTCCCGTATTCAACGGGAACCTTCCTTTTTCATCAAACGAAACTGCGAAAAGCTGCAGTTGGATCCTGCACGGCTTGAATTTAACGAGAAAAACTACGCCACAGTTCCCAAAGAGGTGAAAATCGTGGCCACAGCGCAGAATATGCGGCAGATTTACTGTGCGGTTGAGGAAATTGAACGCATCAAAAACCAGAAACGCCAGGGCAATCCCGATGCGGTGGATGAGAATGGGGTGGTGGATATGTCGGACACGGCGGTAGTGCTGGCGGACGAAGATCTGATGTTACCCTTCCTGTCGGCCTACAAACCTGACGATCTGAACATTAACGCGACTATGGGCTTCCCGTTCACAGCCACGCCGGTATGCTCGTTGCTGCTACAGCTGATGGCGGTTTACGAGTCGGTATTCGCACTGACGGCAGACGACAGTGCGGAACTCTCCTTCAGTGGCGAACAAGTTGAGCTGTTATGGCAACACGAGCTGCTTCGGACTGAGACCCCTTCAGAGGCCTTCTTCCCAACAGTTATTCGATATTCGCAACTTCCTAAAAAAGAGGTATTTGAAAATCTTTCCAAAAATATAATCAGCCGTTGTTTCCCTTCCCTGTTGTCGCGTTTTTGCCAATATGCGGATTCTGTTACTAACGCTGGGAAATACAAGGAGTTATGGCAGGAAGTGATTCGCAGGCTGACGGAAATGCAGTCGCTCTTCGATGCTTGGTTCGGCCCAGACGAAACGGTGGATTTCGCTTTTGCCAAATTTGCCGTGACCAAGATGATGAGCGAGGTGACTATTGCCATAAAGGGTGACCCTGACAGCGGTCTTCAGGTGATGGGGCTGCTTGAAACCCGCATGATGGATTTCAAAAACATCATCATGCTGTCAGTGAATGAGGGCACCCTTCCCAAAGGAATCACCTACAATTCGCTGTTGCCCTTCGATTTCAAGTACAAATTCGACGGCAAAGAGGCGCTGCCCAATTATCTTTACCAAGACCAGGTGTATGCCTACCACTTTTTCCGTCTGCTGCAACGTGCGGAGAATGTGGTGCTGATATACAACAGTTCTTCCGACACTACGATGGCCGAAAAGAGCCGTTTCATCTCCCAGCTGGAGTTCGAGGTGAGGAACCAGCAGATGGAAGACCACATCCGCATCCAAAATCTCAAACAGGATTTTGATCTCTCCCTTCCGGTCAGAAAAGCGTTGAGCATCCCCAAGAGCGACGAACTACTCGAAAAACTTCACAAACACTCCTTTTCCGCTTCATCGCTGCAGACGTTCATCCTTTGTCCGCTCAAATTCTGCTTGCGCTACCTGATGAATGTGCAACCCCCGACAATTCTTTCCGACAGACTGGAAGCCAACGAGTTGGGAACCGTCATCCACGCCATTTTCAACGCCGCTTTCGACGAAATTATCGCCTGCGAAAGTCATAGCGAACGTTATGCGGCTGTTTTGCAGAAGTATATCGACTTGTGTGATGAATTGATTTGTGCTGAAATTCTCAAGTTGAAAGGTCGGGAGTCAATGTCCGCGAACGACTTAAGCCAAGGTTATTGGCTGATTAACCGGCGCATCATCAAAGAGACCGTGGTTAGCTATTTGGAGCGGGCGAAAACGGAGCTTCTTGACTTCCCGTGGAGGATTACATCCAACGAGATGAAGATTGATATTCAGGATTATACGGTTACTCCGGAGGATGGAAAACCCTCCTTCTTCGTGAAAATGACTGGCAGTATTGACCGGGTGCAGAAGAACGGGAACGGCGAGGTCATGATATTGGATTACAAGACGGGCAAAGTGGAAGAATCCAAACTCCGTCTTTCGGTGAATAAGGACACGGAATTGACGGATGATGTCGTGCGAAACCTTATCAACACTGTTTTTACGGACAGCAAATACGACAAATTGTTCCAACTTATCACGTATTTGTTAATGTACGAACATGATGCCGGAGAATCGTCTTCAGTTGTGAAAGCGGGCATACTCAGCACCCGAGAGGTCAGCAAAAACAGTCCCAAATATCTCCTGATGGCGAATATCTTTCAGAATGACAATCTGTTAACTTATAAGTCTGTGTTTGAAGAATGTCTGAATAGTTTGTTTCTTGACATTTTTGATGCGGGCACACCGTTTGCGCAGACCGAAAACGAGGATAATTGCAAGAACTGTGATTTCCTGCATCTATGTGGCCGACAAACGGTTACGGACAGTAGATAATAAAAAAGGCATCCGAAAGGATGCCTTTTTTATAGTCTTAAGACTTACATCTCACCTCTTAGTACAAGAAGCTAAGCAGGATACCTGCGGCCACTGCGCTGCCGATGACGCCGGCCACGTTCGGACCCATAGCGTGCATGAGCAGGAAGTTGGTGCGGTCGTACTTCTGACCCTCGACCAAGGAGACACGCGCCGCATCGGGCACGGCCGAAACGCCGGCGTTACCGATGAGCGGGTTGATCTTGTTGTCACCCTTGAGGAAGAGGTTGAAGAACTTCACGAAGAGCACACCGGAAGCGGTGGCGATCACGAAGGAGAAGGCACCCAGCACGAAGATGAGCACAGAGGCCGGACGCAGGAAGTTGGTGGCCTGCGTAGAAGCACCGACGGTGAGACCGATGAGGATAGTCACGATATCCACCAGCGGACCCGAGGCTGTGTTAGCCAAACGTTTGGTCACGCCGCTTTCTTTCAGCAGGTTACCGAAGAAGAGCATACCCAACAAAGGCAGACCCGTAGGCACGAGGAACGCGGTGAGCAGGATACACATCATCGGGAAGAGCACTTTCTCGCGGTGGCTTACCGCACGAGGCGGACGCATACGGATGAGGCGCTCTTGCGGGGTGGTCAGCGCGCGCATGATCGGGGGTTGGATCACCGGAACCAAAGCCATGTAGGAGTAGGCTGACACGGCGATGGCACCCATCATGCTCGGAGCCAACTTCGAGGAGATGAAGATGGCGGTAGGGCCGTCAGCACCACCGATGATACCGATAGCACCGGCTTCCATGGGGGTGAAACCCAGCAACAGGGCTGTGATGTAAGCCGCGAAGATACCGAACTGTGCGGCCGCGCCGATGAGAATCAGTTTCGGGTTGGAGATCAGGGCCGAGAAATCCGTCATGGCCCCGATGCCGAGGAAGATCAACGGCGGATAGAAACCTTTGACCACACCGAAATAGAGGTAGTTGAGCACGGCGCCGTTCTCATAGACACCCACCTGCAGACCATCGGTGAACGGGATGTTACCGATGATGATACCGAATCCGATGGGCACGAGCAGCAGCGGCTCATATTCCTTGATAATTCCCAAAGCTATGAACACCAAGCCGATGCATATCATGATGATATGCCCCCAGGTGCAGTTTCCGAAACCGGAATAGCTCAGGAATTGCAATAATCCTTCTTTGAAAAACTCTAACATAATCTCAATCTTTTATGATGATGAAATTCCTTATTCAAAAACCACGAGCACCTGGCCTTCCATGACGGCGTCGCTCTTGTTGACCTTCACCTCTTTGATCACACCGTCGCGGTCGGCGTCGATGTTGTTCTCCATCTTCATGGCTTCGAGGAGGAGGAGGCGTTGGCCGACCTTCACAGCGTCACCTGGTCTCACGAACACGTCCAGAACGGTGCCGGGCAGCGGTGAGTTGAGTGTGCCGCCACCACCTGAGGGAGCGGCGGGAGCCACTTTCTGCGCGGGAGCGGCTGCTTGGGCCTTCGGCGGCGCGGCCACCGTCACCACAGGTTTCACCACCGTGCGGGGTTTCAGTTCCATATCCAGTTCCACCTTGTAAGGTGCGCCGTTCACGGTCACATCGACCATGTTGTCTTCGATTTCACCGACTTCAACGGCGTATTTATTTCCGTAAATCTTAAAATTATAGGTTTTCATATTCTTTATCTCTGATTTTGGTGATTATCTTCTGGGATTTCTCTTCATGGTAAGTTCTTTTTGAGCCCACGGCGAGTAGTGTTTGGAGGGCATGTTGATGGTGATGACCTCGCTCTCCTCGTCGTGCATGCTGCCGAAGTGCAGGTGCAGGGCCACGCCGATGGCGGCGATCTCCTCCGCGTTGGCGCCCTCAACCTCCTTGTCGTCCTCGGCTTTCACGGCGGCGACCTTCGCGTTGGCGGCCTCCTCCTTGGCTTTGGACTTCTGCGTGGCTCGGCGGCTCACGCGGTTGAAGATCTTCAGCATGATGTAAATCATGATCAGCGCCGTGAACACCACCGCCATGGAGATGATGGCCATGCCGATGCCGTACGGGTCGTCGCGTTTGAGCTTCTCCTGCTTGGAGATCTTCTCGCCCGTCTCATTGGAGGATGCCGGCGTGAAATCGCCTAAGTAGTCCAGCTCGCCATCCTGCCGTTTGCCCTGCTTGAAGGCTTTCGGGTCGCGGATGCCGTCTTGCAAGTAACCGTAGGTGCGTGCGGTGTCACGCAGTTCCACGGGGTATTCCACGATGTCGAGCAGCTCCTTGCCGTTGGCGCTGATGAGCGCGATGTAGTGCGTCTCCGACTCCGCCGGCGTGAAGTTGGCGTGGTAGGGACCGTACAGCGGCGAGTTGTCCAGATAGAAAATCAGGAAGCTGCGCTGGGGCATGTACATTTTCTGGTCCGTGGGGATGCGGTACCAGTGGGCCGGGATGACGCCGCCTTTCTTGCTGGCGTTGGCCAGGCCCGTCGTGTCGTCGGTGAGATAACAGCCGGTGATGTTGACCGTGTTGTAGGCGGTGTTGAAGATTTCCACCCACGGCACGTGACGGCCATACTCGTCGGCGTAGTTATCCACGTTCTTGATCATCATCTCGTTGAGGCGCAGGTCGTGCACCGACTGCCCGAAGGTGGCGGTGACGGCGAACAGCGCGACAACGGTGAAGATATATTTGTAAATCGATTTCATAAATCTCTAATTTATTGGTTTTTGTGAATGTAGAGACGCACCATGGCACGCCTCTACAACGAACATATTACAACGGCAGGTTGTCGTGCTTCTTGGCCGGGTTCTCCAGACGTTTGTTACGCAGCGACTCGAGGGCGCGGATCACGCGGAAACGGGTGTTGCGCGGCTCGATGACGTCGTCGATGTAGCCGTACTGGGCCGCCACATACGGGTTGGAGAATTTCTGACGGTATTCTTCGACTTTCTCGTCGAGGAAAGCCTTGCGCTCGCCGGCGTCCTCGATTTTCTTCATCTGGGAGCCGTAGAGGATCTCGGCTGCGCCGCTGCCGCCCATGACGGCGATCTCTGCGGTCGGCCATGCGTAGTTCACGTCGCCGCGCAGGTGCTTGGAACTCATCACGCAGTACGCGCCGCCGTAGTTCTTGCGCAGGATGACGGTGACCTTCGGGACGGTGCATTCGCCGTAAGCGTAGAGCAGCTTCGCGCCGTGCAGGATGATGCCGCCGTACTCTTGGCCGGTGCCGGGCAGGAAGCCGGGAACGTCAACCAACGTGACCAACGGGATGTTGAAAGCGTCGCAGAAACGGACGAAACGGGCGCCCTTGCGGGAAGCGTTGATGTCCAACACGCCGGCCATGCACTTGGGCTGGTTGGCGACGATACCCACGCTCATGCCGTTGAAGCGGGCGAAGCCGACAACGATGTTCTGCGCGTAGGTGGCGTGCACCTCGAGGAACTTGCCGTCATCGACGATGCCGGCGATCACGTCCTTCACGTCGTAAGGTTGGTTCGGGTTGTCGGGGATGATGGAGTTGAGGCTGTCCTCCAGACGGTTGATGGGATCCTCGGTGGGCTCGTACGGGGGCTCCTCCATGTTGTTGGAGGGCAGGTAGCCGATGAGGTCGCGCAAGAGGGCGATACCCGTCTCCTCGTCGCTCACGGAGAACTGCGCCACACCGGACTTGGTGGAGTGGATGGTCGCGCCGCCGAGTTGCTCGACGGTGACATCCTCGCCGGTGACGGTCTTCACGACCTTCGGGCCGGTGACGAACATGTAGCTGGAGTTCTGGGCCATCATGATGAAGTCGGTCAATGCCGGGGAATAGACCGCGCCGCCGGCACAGGGGCCAAAGATGGCGGAGATTTGCGGCACCACGCCGGAAGCTAAGATGTTACGTTGGAAAATCTCAGCATAACCGGCCAAACTGTTGACACCCTCCTGGATACGGGCTCCGCCGGAGTCGTTGAAGCCGATGACGGGCGCGCCGACCTTCATGGCCTGGTCCATCACCTTGCAGATCTTCGCGGCGAAGGTCTCGGAAAGCGAGCCGCCGAACACGGTGAAATCCTGCGAGAAGACATAGACCAGACGGCCGTTCACGGTACCATAACCGGTGACGACACCGTCAGAGAGGAATTTGTCCTTCTCGATGCCGAAGTTGGTGCAGCGGTGGGTCACGAACATGTCGAACTCCTCAAAGCTGCCCTCGTCGAGGAACATCAGGATGCGCTCGCGCGCGGAATATTTACCCTTGGCGTGCTGTTTGTCAATTTTGTCTTGACCGCCGCCCAAACGAGCCTTCTCCCTCAGGGCCAAAAGCTCGTTGATTTTGTCTTGCATTGCCATATTTGACTGATATTTAATTTGTTATAAATTTTTAATTACCCGATTTTCGCATTTTATTGAATTTGCGAAAGTACAATTTTTTTCAATGCAAAACCCCGTTTTTTTGAAGATTGTGTGTTTTGTTTTGAAAAATGTGTACCTTTGCGACCTCAAATTTTAGAAAAATGCAAACTAAAGTAGCGATTATTGGATACGGCAACATCGGAAAGGCCGTGGAGCAGGCGGTTCTGGCCGCCGATGACATGCAACTGGCGGGAATCTACCACCATAACGACAATTTGGACTCGATCGAGGCGGATGTGGCGGCGTTGTGCACGCCCACCCGCGAGGTGCCTCTCTATGCCGAACGGCTGTTGCAACGCGGCATCTGCACGGTAGATAGTTTTGACATTCACGGGCAGATTTACGACCTTCGCACGAAACTTACCCCCGTGGCAGTAGGGCACAAGGCGGTGAGCGTCATCGCCGCCGGCTGGGACCCAGGCTCCGACTCTGTGGTTCGCGCCTTGCTGCTCGCCATTGCCCCCAAGGGCATTACCTACACTAACTTCGGCCCCGGCAGAAGCATGGGGCATACTGTCGCCGCCAAGGCCATCCCAGGCGTGAAGGACGCGCTGTCGATGACCATCCCGTTGGGCACCGGCATCCATCGCCGCATGGTCTATGTGGAGCTGGAACCCGGCGCCGACTTCGCCACCGTGGAAAAACTGCTGCTGCAGGACGACTATTTCGCGCACGATGAAACCCATGTGGTCCCCGTGCCGTCCATCGACGCGTTGAACAACGTGGCCCACGGCGTGCACTTGGTGCGTTCCGGCGTGAGCGGCGACACCCACAACCAGCGTTTCGAGTTCAACATGGCAATCAACAACCCCGCGCTCACCGGCCAGGTGCTTGTTGCCTGCGCCCGTGCGGCTGTGCGGATGCGCGAGGAACAACGTTACGGCGCCTTCACCATGATTGAAATCCCGCCGATCCACCTGCTTCCTGGCGATGAAGAACAGTTGATCCGCACGTTGGTGTAACGATAAACCGTGTATTTGCTGTTTTGAATTCAGTTTCTGTTTTAAGAATATAAATATTTGAAATTCAATAAATTAAATAGTAAAAATATGAAAAAAGATTTATCCCAAAAGTTTTTTCCTTTTTTAATCCTTCTGCTCTGCGGGATTATCGGGGTGAATGCGCAAAACATCCTTTTTAGTGAGGATTTTAGCAATTTCACGAGCGGAAACAGTACAGACATTAGCGGTTCGTTGGATACTTACACGACAACGCCTGGTTGGACCGGCGTGAAAGTGTATTCATACAGCGGAAAGGCGAAAATGGGCACGTCCAATGCCAATACGGGGCAAGGATGGTTGCAGACTCCTGCGCTTGATTTGTCCGGAAACGGCGGCGCCTTCACGCTTGAATTCGATGCAACCGCTTGGAATAACGATTCCACATACATAAGAGTCTATTTGGACAACACTTGTTACACAGTCACAGGCTTGGACAATACAAACAATTATGATAACCTTGACCACTTTATCCTTCCTATGACAGGTGGAACCGCCAATTCCCATATCAAGTTCGAAGGTGCCCATAACGGAAAAGGACGCTTTTTCATAGACAACCTTCTTGTATCTGTCAATGGAGGCTCCTCGTATGTCACTCCGCCTACTGTGACTATCGCTGGCAATTTGCATTCCACGGACACCTATTTCTCTTCCGCCACGGTTACCATGTCCGCCGACAATGGCGCATCGGTTTATTACACGTTGGACGGCAGCGAGCCGAGTGCGACTTCCACCCTTTACACCGCGCCTTTCACGGTGACGCAGACTACCACGCTGAAAGCCATCGCCGTACAGAACGGTAACAGCAGTACGGTGGTTACGAGAAACATCACCATCCTTGACCTTGACCCGATATTCTTCGAAAATTTTGAGACGAGTGGCCTCAATCAGATGAACGTCACCAATGTTACTGGCACGCACGCTTGGACGACAACGGTTTATAACGGAAACACATACGCATACGCCAACGCGTATAACCAGGGAGCCACGGAGACTTGGCTCACCACGCCTGCCATCACGCCGCTCAACGCGGGTGGGGTGGTGTTGAACTTCTCTTCTGCCAAGAACTATAATGGTCCCGACGTTGCGGTCAAATATTCCACCAACTATAGCGGTACAGGTTCTCCCGCTTCCGCTACATGGACGGATATCACCTCGCAATGCACGTTGAGCGAAGGCTCTTGGACATGGACGGAATCTGGCAATGTGGTTGTCGCTGGTGCCGCGCCGGTTTGCTTCGCTTGGGTCTATACCAGCACGGAGACTTCCGCCGCTGGCTGGGAAATCGACAACATCATGGTGTTGGCCGGCAACGCGCCTGTCCTGTCTCCCACGCTCACCATCACAGCTCCGGCCAACGGCAGCCAGTTCAGCAGTTTGGACACGTTGCCCGTCAGCGTTGACATCCAGAACTTCACGCTGGGCACCGACGGTTACCTCAAGGTGGAATCCCCGTTGTTGGTCGCTGCTGGTCTGTCCAGCCCCGCATATCTCGACCAAAACGGTCTTGCCGCGTTGACACAGGCGGTCTTTTCCCCGCTGCCCGCCGGCACTCACACCATCACGGCTTCACTCGTGGACATGAACCATGACGCCCTGGTTCCTGCCGTGAACGCCACCACCACCTTCACGGTCACCATGCCCGTGCTCAATGCTCCGACCATCACGGCTTCCGGCACAGAAGCTGGAGTCGCCAACACCTACTATTTCAGTGCATTCGTCAACATGGCTGCCGAACAGGGCGCCGCCATTCGCTACACCACCGACGGCTCTGTTCCCACGGAGACGTCCACGCTCTACACGGCACCGATAGAGATCACGACGACCACCACTTTCAAAGCCATTGCGGTGAAGGCCAACTGGCAAAGCAGCGATGTCGCCACGTTGGAAGTGACCATCACCGCCCCGACGGTGGCCACGCCGGTGTTCACTCCTGGAACCGGCACGTACGCCGATAATGTGACCTTCAGCCTCGCTTGTGCGACAGCCGGCGCGCAGATCCGCTATACCATCGATGGCAGCGAGCCCACCGCCACGTCCACCCTCTATTCCGCACCGATAACCTTGATAACCACGACCACGGTCAAGGCCAAGGCGTTCAAGGCCACTTGGCTCGACAGCGAGACCGCCACGGCCGTTTACACAGTTGTTTTCGACCCGGTGTTGTCCGTCGATGCCAACGAGCTGACATTCAGCAGCACACAGCTCACCCGCACGTTCACCGTCAGCGGTGCCCATTTGACCGCTCCCATTGCTCTAACGTGCGACAACACGCACTTTGTGGTTACTCCGACATCCATCAGCAACCCGAACAGCAATACAGAGGTGACGGTCACCTTCGACGGTACGGAGCCTGCCACGGGTACGGTGACGGTCACTTCGGACACGTTGTCCGCAACTGTCGCTCTGACGGCCACCGCTCAGCTGCCCGCTGTTGTTCTCTCTCCTGCCACCGCTGTCGATGAAACGCTTGTCACGGTCTCCATGAACTGTCCGGTGGCGGATGCTGCCATCCACTACACCACCGACGGCACGGATCCTGACGCACAGTCGGCTACCTACAGCACTCCTCTCGTTTTCAGCACGCCGGGCACCTACACGGTGAAAGCTATCGCCGTGAAGAGCGGATGGGAGAACAGCGACATCGCCACGGGAACCTACACGGTCAGTGAGCCGCCCGCTCCTGACACTGTGAATGTGCCGGTCATCACGCCCGCCACCGACACTTACTACGAGCCGCAGACGGTGACGATCACTTGTGCCGATGCCGGTGCCGTGATCCGCTACACTCTCGACGGTTCTGTCCCGACCGAGAACTCGACCGTTTACAGCGCCCCGTTTACGGTGAACACGACCACCACGGTCACGGCGAAAGCCTGGAAAACCGACATGATTCCGAGTGAAACGGCTACGGTGACCATCAGCTTCCCGGTTCAGGTGGCCAACATTGCCGCTTTCAAGGCTGCCGCCGCCACCAACGAGGAACGTCAGATTATGAGCGATGTGACCTTCGTGTTCCGCAGCGGACGTTTCATGTATGTGGAGGATAACACTGCCGCTTTGTTGATTTACGACTATTCCACGCCGGTCATCACCACCCAATACAATGAAGGTGATGTGATTGAGGGGGGTATTTTCGGCAAATACACGACTTATCAAGGGATGGTGGAGATGCTTCCTACGCACAACTCCATCGCCGCCACGGGCACACCTGTCACAGTCACGCCCGCGAACACCACTGTCACCGCCATCAAGGCGCAATATGAGGACGTGTATGAAGCCAAGTTGGTGCATCTGAGCGACGTGAAATTCATCAATGCCACCCAATTCGTCCAAAACGACGACACCATGGCCATCTTCAACCGCTTCAACAGCGTGACCACGACGATTTCCGCAGGGGAAATGGCCGATGTGACCGGTTTCGTCAGCTATTCCACCAACCACGGCTATCAGATTTACCCGCGTGACAACAACGACATCGTCATTCATCCCGAAGTTGTGATGGATACTGTTGCTACGCCGGTATTTAACGTTTACCGTGACGGTGAGTTCTATCGAGTGAATCTCTCTTGTGCCACGGACGGCGCCACCATCTACTACACGTACGACGGCACCGATCCCGACGAGACATCGAACGAGTTCGTCACTGACTTCCCGCTGAATATGTCGCATTATACCCTGAAGGCCATCGCCATGAAGGAGGATATGGTCAACAGCGCGATTGCCGTTTACGACTACAACCCGAGCGGCATTGTCAATTACGAACTTCGCGACAACCTCAGTGTCTATCCGAACCCGGCCACTGACCGCGTTGTCATTGGCGTCAGAAACGGGGATGTGGCCATCGAAAAGGTGGAATTGTACAACGCCTACGGTCAGCTGTTGCGTTCCGTTGACGTGAGTGCGGCTAATGCGGAGATTTCCGTAGGTACTCTCGCCACGGGTACTTATTTCGCCAAGGTGTTCACTGACAAGGGCGTTGCGACCTTGCCTGTCATTCGTAAATAATCTTTGGGAAACCTTATAAAGAGAAGAGGCGCGACAAGCAGTCGCGCCTCTTTTGTTATTCGCTCAGTTCGAGCCATTCCATCTCTTTGGCTTCAATGTCGGCCTTGATGGATTCGTATGCCTTGTAGAGTTCTCCCGAGGCGATGGCTTCTGCGTTGCTTTCGGGATGGGCAAGTTTTTCCTCCGTGTCGGCTAACAGCCGTTGCAGTGACTCCAATTCGTCCTCTAACTTGCGCAAACGGTTCTTTTTCTTGCGGTCGTCGGCCTCGCGTTGCTTTTTCTGCTCCCATTGTTCTTTGTTGGAGGATGTTTTCTCGCCGGAGCCGTTTCCCGCGGTGATGTTTCGGCTTTGCAATTCGTTGAGAGACTCCATCTTGCGTTGTGCCAAGAAATCATAGACATCGCCGGTGAAGGCGTGCATTTGGTGGTTCTTGAACTCATAGACTTTGGAGGTGAGCCCTTGCAGGAAATCGCGGTCGTGGGAGACGAGGATGAGGCTGCCTTCGTATTGCAGCAGGGCGTTCTTGAGCACGTCTTTGGAGGGCATGTCGAGGTGGTTGGTGGGCTCGTCGAGGATGAGCAGGTTGAAGGGGGAGAGCAGCAGCTTCGCCAGTGCGAGGCGGGCTTTTTCGCCGCCGGAGAGCACTTTCACCTTCTTTTCCGTGTCTTCCGTGTCGAAGAGGAAGCTGCCGAGGATGGTGCGGATCTTGGGCCGGATGTCACCCACCGCCACGTCGTCGATGGTCTCGAATACGGTTTTCTCGGGATTGAGCAGTTGTGCTTGGTTCTGGGCATAATACCCCACAACCACTTGGTAGCCAAGTTGCAGTTCGCCGCTTTCGGGCGGGAGTGCGCCCACGATGGCTTTCACCATGGTGGATTTGCCTTCGCCGTTGCGTCCCACGAACGCCACCCGTTCGCCGCGCTCCAGACGGAAATCGACGCCTTTGAGCACGCCCGGCTTGGTGTCGTAGCCGAGGTTGAGGTTCTTGCTTTCCACCACCACCAAACCGGAATGCGGCGCGGGTGGGAATTTGAACGAGATGGAACTTTTGTCGTATTCGTCCACCTCCACACGGTCCATCTTCTCCAACATTTTGATGCGGCTCTGCACTTGGCGCGCCTTGGTGGCCTTGTAGCGGAACCGTTCGATGAACCGTTCGATCTGGGCGATTTCTTTTTGCTGGTTTTCGTATGCAGACTGTTGACTTTCAATGCGTTCCAACCGCTGCTCCACGTATTGCGAATAGCTGCATTTGTAGTCTTGGATGCTGCCGAGGGTGATCTCCACCGTGCGGTTGGTGACGCGGTCGAGGAAGGCGCGGTCGTGGGAGACGAGGATGACGCAACCGTCGTAGTTGGCCAGATAGTCCTCCAACCATTGGATGGATTCGATGTCGAGATGGTTGGTGGGCTCGTCGAGAAGGACGATTTCGGGTTTTTGCAGCAGGATTTTGGCAAGGCAGACGCGCATCTGCCAGCCGTTGCTGAAGGAGGACATGGGTTCTTGGAACTCTTCGCGGAGGAATCCCATGCCGGCGAGCACTTTTTCCGTTTCCGCCTCGATGGTGTTTCCGCCGAGATGTTGGTAGCGGTCGTTGAGGTCGGAGAGTTGTTGTGTCAGTTTTGCGTATTCGTCTGATTCATAGTCTGTTCTTTCTGCCAGTGCGGTGGAAACTTGTTGCATTTTCCGCTCCATCACCTTGATTTCCTCGAAGGCGGACACGGCTTCGTCCCACACGCTGAGCGGGGAGGTGCCGGCGAGTTCCTGCGGCAGATACCCGACGCGATGCCCCGAGGTGATGACCATTGTTCCAGACGCCGGTTCTATGTCGCGGTGGATGATTTTCAGCAGCGTGGACTTCCCTGCGCCGTTATGGCCTACCAACCCGATGCGGTCGCGGTCGCCCGCCGTGAACGAAATGTCCTTGAACAGGAAATCGCCCGTGAAATTTACCGACAGTTTGTTTATTTGTATCAAAGTTATTAGTTTATAGTTTAGGGTTTATGGTTTAGTAGGCGCATTCGGTAGTTTGGGAGTTGCTGCATGTTTTTGTCAACGTGGTGCAAAGTTGTTTATCTTTGTTGTAGCAATTGCGTCGGGTCTTCCTTCTCGCTCTCTTCGGTGGATATTTTCCCGATGTTGAGGAGCATTCCGATGGCGCAGCCGGAGACGAACAGGGAGGCGCCGCCGCTGCTGATGAACGGCAGGGTTTGTCCGGTGGTGGGCAGCAGTTCGCAGTTGACGCCGATGTGCACGAGTGCCTGGCAGGTGAACCAGAATCCGATGCCGAATGCCAGCAGCCGACCGAAAGTGCCGGTCGCTTCTTTGGCGATTTTCCTCGATCGGTAGAATATGATGAGGTAGGCGAAGAGCACGGCGACGCCCACTACTATGCCGGTTTCTTCAAACAGCGAGGCGAAGGCGTAGTCCGTCTCTTTCTCCGGCAGACGGTTCTTGATGACTCCTTTCCCGGGTCCGGCGGGATTGAAGCCGGAACGTGCGATGGCCGACCGCGCCAGGATCATCTGGTCGCCATAGCCGTTGCTGTTGTCTTTTGTGATGTAGTATTCCCAACGGTTGATGAAAGTGGCCATACGTCCTATCTTCGCTTTCTTGTCATCGCTTAGGTTGGCCACCACGATGACGGCGAGAATCAGCACGATGGACACCCCGCCGACCAGCCAGCCCAAGTCTTTCATCGAGACTCCGCCCACAAAGAAGATCACCAGTCCGGTGACAAACAGAATAATGGCGGTGGACATGTTCATCATGGCGATGAAAAGGCAGAAAAGAAGCAGTAACGCAAAGAGGAAATGCACATTGTTCTGGGACAGCTCGCCGTGTTTGTGATACTGCCGTGCAATGTAATTGGAAATGTAGAATATGACCAGGAAGCCGATGAAATAGAACGTCTGCACATCCCGTCCGAAGATGGTGACACCGCGCACGGCCTGCGAAAGCAGCGTGAATATTAACAACAAAATGGCTAGGGCAAGGGCTGCAGGGGCCGCGACGCCTAATTTCCGGTAATCGAACTTGTAAAACACAAACAATCCGATAAAACCGAACAAAAGGTGCTTGAGGTGCTGCAAAACCACATTCCCTCGCATGCTGTACACCATGACGATGGATACAATCGACAGGAAAATCACCAGAATCGGGATGATTTTGTCGGTCTTCAGATTCCACCTCCCCAAAAGGGAGCCGCTTTTCGGGATGTCGGGTTCTTCTGCCATGGCAATGTGGGCTAAAGTTGTGCCACAGAGGCTTTGAATTTCTCGCCGCGTTCACGGTAGGTGACCTGGCCGTTGCCGCGAATGCCGGGCGCGTAGAGGATCGTGTCGCCCTTCTGACAAGCGTAGAAGGCGTGGTTCACCGCATCCTCCATGCTCATGGTCATCATCACGGGAACACCGATTTCAGCGATTTTCTGATATACGTCGATGTTGTAAACACCTTGCAACACCACCTCTTTCACGTTGCGGCGCACCTCGTTGAGGATGTCCTCCGTGACAAACTCGGGGTTGTCGATGTTCGTGATCCACACCGTCGGCTTGGTCATCGACTGGAGCGAATACCACACGGCGTTCGAGGTCGTGGAGCGCGCGTCGTCAATGAAATCCACTCCGGCGAAGCTCTTGACGTGCTCCAACTTGTGGGCACTGCCTTCGAAATCGGACAGCGATTCGGCGATATTCTTTTGACGCAGGCGGATCAGTTGTTCCGACAGCGTTCCGACACGCGGGTTGGAAGTCTCTCTGGCTTGTTCAAACAAGCGAAAACTGTTGTTCTTCTTTGCCATAGTAATGGTTATAGGTTATTGGTTATAGGTTTATTGGTTATTGGGGGTAATGGTTAATGGGTTAGTTGTTGAAGGTGGTTTTTATCGGATTTTCAGGGTGGCGATGGCGAGGACGGCGAGCAGCATGCTGACGACGATGAAGCGTTGCACGATTTTCGACTCGTGAATCCCTTTTTTCTGGAAATGGTGGTGAAGGGGTGACATGAGGAATATTCTGCGGCCTTCGCCGTAGCGCTTCTTTGTGTATTTGAAGTAGGAAACTTGCATGATTACCGACAGCGACTGTGCCAAATAGACACCGCACAGGATCGGAATCAGCAGTTCTTTGCGGATGATGATGCAGGAGACGGCCACGATGCCGCCGAGGGTGAGACTGCCGGTGTCGCCCATGAAAACTTGGGCAGGATAACAGTTCCACCAATAGAACCCGATGCATGCGCCGATGACGGCCGAAATAAAGATCACTAACTCTCCTATGTTTGGAATGTACATGATATCCAGGTAGTTGGCGAAAATCACGTTGCCCGACACGTAGGCGAGAATAGCAATGCCGACCGCCACCGAAGCCGTTGTCCCGGTGGCCAGTCCGTCAAGTCCGTCGGTGAGGTTTGCTCCGTTGGAGACTGCCGCGATAATGAAGACAATGATCGGGATGAAGAACAGGAACGACCATTTCCCGGTTTTGTCGCCCATCCAGCGGGTCAGCGCTGAATAGTCCAACTCGTGGTTCTTCACGAACGGGATGGTGGTTTTGGAAGAGTGGTGTGGTTCGTCGAAGAGTTTTGGCGTGTGTACATTTTCCTGGTTTTCCACTCGCAGCAATTCGCCGGATGTCGCCTGTGTGGTCTGTTGTCTATGGACGGTTTTCTCGCAGATGACCGCCCCGGGGTGGAAGTACATCACAGATCCGACCACCAGTCCGAGCAGAATTTGGCCCAGCAGTTTTTTGCGTGGGGAGAGCCCTTCCTTGTTTTTCTTGAAAACCTTGGTGTAGTCGTCGGCGAAGCCCAGCAGACCCAGCCAAATCGTCGTGAAAATCATCAGGAGAACGTAGATGTTGCGCAGTTCGCAAAGCAGGAGTACCGGGATGAGAATGGCGGCGATGATGATGAGTCCTCCCATTGTGGGTGTGCCGGCTTTCTCGTTTTGCCCCTCCAGTCCCAAGTCTCTGATGCTTTCGCCGATCTGTTTCTTTTTCAGGAATTTAATGAAATATTTCCCGAAAAAGATTGAGATAATCAGCGCCAGCACGAAAGCCGAGACCGACCGGAACGAAATATATTGGAAGACACCCGTTCCGGGATATCTTTGCAAATGCAGCCAAGAGAATAAATAGTACAACATAACTATTTGGTTTATTTGATGTTAAGATTGTTCTTCAGTTCTTCTGTGTCGTCAAAGTGGTGCTTGACGTGGTTTATCTCTTGATAGTTTTCGTGGCCCTTGCCAGCTACCAGAAGCACCCCTTGCGGTTGCAGCATCATGCAAGCCGTCTTGATGGCCTCGCGGCGGTTCTCGATGACGATTACCTGCTTCGCTTTTGTGGCCGGAACCCCTTTCACCATGTCGTTCAGGATGGCTTGCGGGTCTTCGGTGCGGGGGTTGTCGGAGGTGAGCAGCACCTTCGAACTGTAGCGGCATGCAATCTCCGCCATCTCGGGACGTTTCAGCGCGTCGCGGTCGCCGCCGCAACCCACTACGGTAATCACTTCAGCCTCCTTGCCGACGATGTCGCGGATGGTTTTCAGCACATTTTCGAGGGCGTCGGGGGTGTGCGCGTAATCGACAATCGCCGTGCCGCCGTTCTCACCGCGCAGCATCTGGAAACGGCCTGCGGCACTGTCAAGCATGCTCATCTTGGTCAGCACCTCGTCCTCGTCCAAACCTAACAGCACTGCGGCTCCGTAGATGGCTAACAGGTTGTAGGCGTTGAACTTGCCGCACAACTTGAAATAGACTTCGCGGTTGTTGATCCGCATGTGAAGTCCGGTGAACGCGTTCTCCATCACAATGCCCTTGAAGTCGGCGGCGGTGCGGAGACTGTACGTGTGGATGTTCGCTTTGGTGTTTTGAACCATCACCTTGCCGTTCTTGTCGTCGATATTGGTGAGCGCGAAGGCTGTTTTCGGCAGTTTGTCGAAGAAGGATTTCTTGGCGGCGATGTAATTGGCGAAGGTTTTGTGGAAATCGAGGTGGTCGTGGGTGATGTTGCTGAAAATAGCCCCTGTAAAGCGCAGACCGGTGACCCGGTGTTGGCAAAGCGCGTGCGAACTCACTTCCATGAAACAGTATTCGCATTGGTTTTCAACCATTTGCGAAAGAAGCTTGTTGAGCTCCACAGCGTCAGGGGTGGTGTGCGTTGCCGGCACTTCCTGCTCTCCTATGCGGTTGACGATGGTGGAAAGCAGTCCTGCTTTGTGGCCGGCCAGCATGAAGAGACGATGGAGCAGGGTGACAGTGGTGGTTTTGCCGTTGGTGCCGGTGATGCCGACCAATTTCAGTTTGCGGCTCGGGTGGCCGTAGAAGGCGTCGGCGAGTTGTCCCAGCGCCACGGAGCTGTCCGCCACCTTGATGTAGCAGACCTGTTCGTCAATGTTCTCGGGGAGCGTTTCGCATACCACGGCGCGACATCCTTGCGCGATGGCGGCAGGGATGTACTTGTGCCCGTCGGTTTGTGTGCCGCGTTGTGCCACGTAAAGCTGCGTGGCATCTTCCGGTTGCGCGGACACGGCGCGCGAGTCGAACAGGATCTCCGAGATGTTCACCGCCGGATCTCCTGTCAGCTCATACGAGCGCAACGACTTCAGCAGTATATTTAAGGGTTTCATTGTCTTATAAAGGTTTAGGGTTTAGGTTTTTTGGTTTTTAGTTTGGGGTTTAGAGTTTAGGGGGTTAGGTAAAGGGTGACGGTTTTGGTGTTTTGGTCGAGGGTTTGGGATTTGACGCGTCCTTTCCCGGAGATTTTCGGGGTGTAGCCGGCGCGGATGAGCTCGGTGACGGCGTCGGAGGCCAGCATCCCACGCACGTCGGGCATTTTCTGGAACTGGTTCAACGGCAGAGCCACGGTGGTGACGTGCCGGTTGGTGTCTGTCGCGTCCACACGCAGGTAAGGCGATGGCGTGTCGTAGCTCACGGTGTCGTAGCCTAAGCCGTTCAGCAGCGTGTTGAAGTATTTTTTCCGGATGGGGTAGGTGCGTCCAAGTGGTGTGAACGGGCAGTCGGCGGTGCTGCGCGTGGCGCTGTAGTTCGAGCTGTTCATGATGCTGCGGGCGATGCGCGCGAAGGCATCCACGGCCACGCTGCTCATTTGCGGCACACCGTAGATATAGACGATGACGGTGTATTGTGGCTTGTCCATCGGGAAATATCCGCAGAACGACACGGCGTTGATGTCTTTGCGATAGCAGCGCATCTGTTCGTCCCAGATGTCACGGGTTCCGGTCTTGCCCGCGAACATGCAGTTCTCGTCGCGGTAGCGGTAGGCGGTGCCGTGCTCGCCCCAGACCACCTGCTCCAGGTAGTAACGGGCCTTCCTTACGGTGGAAGAGGAGGCGATGGAGTCCATCAGCACCTGTGGCTCGAAACGCTGGACGGTGTCGTACATGTTCGTGACGTAGCGGACAAACAACGGAGCCATCATCTTGCCGTCGTTGGCGATGGCGTTGTAGTAAATCAGAGTGCGTATAATCGGGATGTTGAAGCCCGCGCCGAAACAGGTGGCGTAATAGGTGTTGAAATCGTTGGTGCCGTCCTTGATGCGGGCGGGTAGCAGGTCGCCGAGTTGGCAGTGTATCGTGTCCAAAAGCCCGAATTTCTTCAGCTGCTTGAGGTAGTCGCCGAAACCGCGTTTCCCGTAGGTGTCGAAGATCATCTTGGCGATACCGACATTCGAGGAACGTTTGAAGACTTCAAGAGCGGAGACGTCCTGGACGGGGTAGTCGTGGTCGATTTTCGTGTATCTGAGGGTTTTCCCTGATTTCGTGGGGAAATCGAACGTGTTCTTGTAGATGGTGTAGCGGCCTACGGTGTCGTTGGGATTCTTTTCGAGATATGCCAGCAGGGAGGCCAGTTTGAAGGTGGAGCCGGGCTCGACCTTGGCGTTGAGGGCATATTCCATGCTTTCGGTGTAGTAGGAGGCGTCGGCGGCGGCGCGTCGCAGGTTGGAGATGGCTTTGATTTCGCCGGTTTTGGTCTCCATCACGATGGCGCAGCCCCATTCGGCGTTCAACTCCGAAAGTTTCCGCGACAGCTCGTTGTGGACGGCATGCTGTATCTCCAATTTTATTGTTGTATGGATGTTGTGGCCGTCAACGGGGTCCATGCGGTCGCGAAGCGGCACTTTCGCGTGGTTGAGCTCGAGGTATTTTTTACTGCCCTGCACACCCCCGAGGATGTCGTTCATGGAGTGCTCCAGACCGAACTGGCGGTCGGGCGCTTCCACGCCGAGAGTGCGTTTGGCCATCTCGCCGTAAGGGTTGATGCGCACGTTGGCGGACACGTAGTTGAAATGCGGATGCATGGCCGCCACGCGGACGGTGTCGTAGGAAATCTTCAGTTCGACGCCTTGTTTCTTCGCTTTTCTCTTCTCGCGTTTGCTTACCTTCTTGTTTGTCACGGCCGTCATCTTGAAAAGATAGGGGCGGTTTTTGATGAAGGAAGTGTCCGCGCCGGTCACCCACACTCGCTCGTCCCATTCTTTCACGGGGAAAAGGGTGGCATAGTGTTTGTCTTTCACATTCTTTTTAAAGAAGTTGTAGTAGTAGTTGGCGTCGTATTTCGGGAAGCGGTCTTTGAACTGCGTGTAGAAGTCGTTGGCCAGCTGGCGGAAGATGGTGTCGAAGGCGTTCGGGTTCTTCCTCAGGGTGTCGGCGTATTCTTTTGCGAAGCCTTTGCCGTCGAAGGCCACCTCGAAGACGGTGAAGTTGGCCACCAGCACGCGGCCGTGGTCGTCGTAAATTTCACCGCGGATGGGCCGCAGCGTGTTCTCGCGCACGAAGCAGTAGGTGTCGTCCTTCACGAGGGTGTCCCATCCCGGCACGGTCGTGTCCACGCACTTGTCGGACGTGCCGGAGGCGACGCCGCGCTCCACGATGGAGAGGTAGAGGATTTTGACCAGACAGGCGATGCCGACCAGCATCATCAGCAGATAGACGATGGTCATGCGCCGCAGTGTGGAGGGGGAGACTTCTTTCTTGTTATTTGTTCTCATGTTTCCGCTCCTTTCTCTTGAACCAACGGCGTTTTTCCACCGGTTTCGGGGTCTCTTTCACCGTGAATGTGTGTTTTTCGTCCGTGATGTATCCTCTTTCCTGCATCTTTTGGATGAGGATTTTGTTTTTCTCGTAAGGGATGAACTGGTTGTTCGCTTTCAGTTTGCTGATTTCCGCCTTGTAAACGTTCTCCAGTTCGACGATTTTCTTTTGTTTGACGTGGATGCGTTGCTCGCTGATCACCAAAAGGGTCACCAGCACGGCAAGGAAGAAGAAATAGACATACCACGGGCGCATTTTCTTCTTCACCAATATTTCGCCTCCGAAAATGTTGGAGAAGAATTCGCCGAAACGGGTGCGTTCGTTCTTCGGATTCTGAGGGTTATGGGAGGTGGTTTCCATGATTGACAGGCGTTATTTTTTCGGCGACGCGCAGTTTGGCGCTGCGGGCGCGGGGGTTAATGGTGATTTCTTCGATATCGGGTTGAATCGCTTTCCTTGTGACGAGTTTGAACGGCGTCTGCGGGTTGCCGTAGAAGTCTTTCTCCACCTCGCCGGCCAAATTCCCCGAGCGCATGAAGTTCTTCACAAGCCGGTCTTCCAGGGAGTGGTAGGCGATGACGACCAGCCGTCCGCCTTCCTTCAGCGCGTCGAGCGATTGCGTGAGGAACGACTCGAGGACGGCCATCTCCTGGTTGACCTCGATGCGGATGGCTTGGAAAATTTTGGAAAGGCTCTTGTTCTCCTTGCCCCGAATTAGGGAAGGTTTCAGTGCCTCGACCAACTGTCCGGTGGTGGTGATGGGCTGTTCCTCGCGGGCCTTGAGGATGCGGCGGGCTAACGTGCGGCCGTCCGACAGTTCGCCATAGCGGTAGAAAATGTCGCTTAAGGCTTTTTCATCATATTGATTTATAATATCTTGCGCTGTTTTTCCAGTTTGCGTGTTCATGCGCATGTCGAGGACACCGTCTTCGCGGTAGGAGAATCCGCGCTCCGGTGTGTCGAACTGGTGGGAGGAGACCCCGAGGTCGGCCAAGATGCCGTCCACCGGGAACGCTTGATGGTATTTCAGGAAGCGGTTGAGGTTCTTGAAGTTGGAAGCCACGAACGTGAACCGCTCGTCCTCAAGGAGTTGCGATTGCGCATCCGAATCCTGGTCGAAAGCGATAAGACGGCCTTGGTCCAGCTTTTCCAGAATGCAACGGGAATGGCCGCCGCCGCCGTAGGTGACATCGACGTAAGTTCCGTTGGGGTTGGTGACTAAATAATCTACTGAAAGCTGGCGGAGCACGGGATTATGATATTCCATCGGCGCCCTCCTTTTCCGCTAAAAAGTGACCGAGGTGCATGTCCTCGTTGAGTTTCTCGAAATCCTCGGGCCGCAGGTCGAACTTTTCGTGGTATTTTTTGCTGTTCCACATTTCGATCTGCCCGTTGTCCAGCAATATGACCAATTCTTTGTCAATGGAATACATCTCCAGCAGGGGTTTGGGGACCACGATGCGGTTCTGTGAGTCGCATTCCAACATGGCGGTGTTGCGCAGGAAGGCGTTCCGGTAGAGTTTCACGCGGGTGAGGTTCCGGTCGAGGGAATTCATGTAGTCCACCTGCTTTTGATAGGCTTTCTCCGACCAAAGCATGATGTAATCGCCGAAACCGTGGGTAACATAGAAAGTCTTTCGCTCATCCTCCGACAGCGAACGCAGAAGAGCCGTGGGCAGCTTCAGCCGTCCGCTCTTCTCTATCGAGACTTCCCAGTATCCGTATCCCGTTGTCATTTTTCTTCCAAAATCATGAAAATTTCAGACGACAAAAATATAATTTTTCCTCAACTAATTTCCATAATCTGCAACTTATTTAACACTTGTTGTTAAAAATCGTTACTAAAATGCTGATTTTCAATATGGAAGAATATGGAAAAAAGTTATAAACATATTTCAACAATAACAATAAAACACTGATATTCTGACAATTATAGATTTTTGTTGATAATAATGTTATTGTATTGATTATCAGTGTTTTTAATACTTGTGTGAAAGATTAATTTGTAAAATGGGGTGTGTTCGGAGATTTCTGTGGATAAAAATGGAAGCATTTGGAGCGGCGTGGTTGTCAAAATCAACAGTCAACGATTAAATTTGTGGAACTAAGTGGGTTCAAGTTTCCAGGTTTAAAGTTTCTTTCTCACCAGCGAATGCTAAAAGCCAAAAGCAAAAAAATGTATCTTTGCGGTTTGAAAAGAAAGAGTATAATGGCGAAGCAAAAGGAGAAAGAATACCCTGACAATTACCGCGAGACGGCCGTGCTGATAGCGGTTTCCACGCCCGATGTGGTGGAGGCGAAGACGTTGGAGTACCTCGACGAGCTGGCTTTTCTGGTGGAGACCGCCGGTGGTCAGTGCGTGAAGATGTTCACCCAGAATCTTGCGCATCCTGACACACGCACCTATTTCGGCTCCGGCAAGATCCGCGAGGTGGCCGACTACGTGCATGAAAACGACATCGACATGGTGGTCGTTGATGATGAGTTGCCGCCGTCGCAACAGCGTAATATTGAGGAACTTATGCGCTGCAAGGTGATGGACCGCACGCACCTTATCCTCGACATCTTCGCCAAGCACGCGCAGACGGCCCACGCCAAGACGCAGGTCGAGCTGGCGCAGTACAAATATCTGCTCCCGCGCCTCACGGGCATGTGGACGCACTTGGAAAAACAACGCGGTGGTATCGGTATGCGCGGTCCCGGTGAGAAGGAAATCGAGACCGACCGCCGTATTATCCGTGACCGTATCTCATTGTTGGAAAAGCGGTTGAGGGAAATCGACAAGCAGAAGAAGACCCAGCGCGGACATCGTGAACAGTTCGTCCGCGTCGCGCTCGTAGGGTACACCAACGTCGGCAAATCGACCATCATGAACCTGCTCAGCAATTCCGAGGTGCTCGTGGAGAACAAGCTCTTCGCCACCTTGGACACCACTGTGCGCAAGGTCGTGTTCCAAAATCTTCCATTTTTGCTTTCCGACACCGTGGGATTCATCCGCAAGCTGCCGCACGGACTCGTGGAGTCGTTCAAGTCCACCCTCGACGAGGTCCGCGAGACGCACCTGCTGCTGCACGTCGTCGATATCAGTCACCCCGACTTCGAGGAGCAGATCCAGACGGTGCAGAAAACGTTAGAGGAAATCGACTGTGCTGGAAAGCCTACCGTTATCATTTTCAACAAGATAGACCAGTATTCGTGGGTGGAGAAGGCCGAGGACGACCTTACGCCCAAGACCAAGGAGAATGTCACGTTGGAGGAGCTGAAGGCCACGTGGATGGCCAAACTCGGCCCGAACACGCTTTTCATTTCCGCCAAGACGAAGGAAAATGTCAACGAGATGAAGGATTTTCTGTATGAAGAGATCAAGAAGTTGCATATACAGATTTATCCGTACAATAACTTTTTGTATTGAGGGAATAAGGAATAGTGAATAGGGAGTAGTGAATAGGGAGTAGTTAATAGGGAGTAGAGAATAGTGAATAGAGAATAGTGAATAGAGAATAGTGAATAGTGATTAGTGAGTAGTGAGTAGTGAGTAGGGAATAGGGAGTAGGTAAGAAATTTTAATTCAAAATAATATATATAGTATGAAAAGAGCGATTATCAGCGTAAGCAACAAGGAAGGCGTGGTGCCTTTCGCGCAGGAGCTTGTGAAATTGGGTTTTGAAATCATCTCCACCGGCGGCACCCGCAAGGCGTTGGAGGCCGCGGGCGTGAAGACCATCGGCATCAGCGAGGTGACGGGCTTCCCGGAAATCATGGACGGCCGGGTGAAAACCCTGCATCCGAAGGTGCACGGCGGACTGCTCTCCGTGCGCACGAACCCCGAGCATGTCAAGGAGATGGAAACCAACGGCATCGCCCCCATCGACATGGTGGTGGTGAACCTTTACCCGTTCAAACAGACCATCGAGAAAGAGGGTACCACGTTTGAGGATGCCATCGAGAACATCGACATCGGCGGTCCCTCCATGTTGCGCAGCGCGGCCAAGAACCATGCTTTCGTGACCGTGGTCGTCGATAACGCCGACTATGCCACAGTGCTGGAGGAATTGAAGGCCCATGGCGACACCACCTTGGAGACGCGCCGCCGTCTGGCCGCCAAGGTGTTCCGCCACACCGCCGCCTACGATACGTACATTTCCACCTATCTGACTGAGAAAGTCGGCGAGAAAGAGCCTGAGAATCTGACGCTTACATTTACGAAGAAGCAGTCGCTGCGCTACGGCGAGAACCCGCACCAGGAGGCCGCTTTCTATGCCGGCAAGAAGCAGGGCTATTCGATGGCTTGGGCGGAACAACTTCATGGTAAAGAACTGTCATACAATAACATACAAGATGCGGATGCCGCATTGCAGATTCTTCGCGAATTCGACAGCCCGACGATGGTGGCTGTGAAGCACAAGAATCCCTGCGGCGTGGGCATCGGCGAGACCGCCCTGGAGGCGTGGACCCGCGCTTACGAGGCCGACAGCGTCTCTATTTTCGGCGGCATCGTGGCTTCCAACCGCGAAATCGACCTGCCGACGGCTGAGGCGATGAAGCCCGTTTTCCTCGAAATCATCCTCGCTCCTTCGTTCACGCAGGAGGCCTTCGACCACCTTTCCACCAAGAAGAACATCCGGCTGATGACGTTCAGCACCGACAAAGCCAACGCCGACGAGCGCATGTTCGTCAGTGTGGCGGGCGGCATGCTCAGCCAGTCGATCGACCGCAAGCGCTTTGAGGACTACGAGATCAATGTGGTGACCGAAAAGGCCCCGACGGCGGAGGAGATGGAGAACCTGAAGTTGGCGATGACCATCTGCAAACATGTGCGCTCCAACGCCATCACGGTGGCCTGCGACGGCCGGATCGCCGGTGTCGGCGCGGGACAGATGAACCGTGTGGGTGCCGCGCATATCGCTTTGGAAGAAGCTAAGGAAAAGGGACTTACCGCCAATCTGTGTCTCGCCAGCGATGCCTTCTTCCCCTTCGACGACGTGGTGAAGATGGCCAAGGAGTACGGCGTCACCGCCATCATCCAACCTGGCGGCAGCGTCCGCGACGAGGATTCCATCAAAGCCTGCAACGAATTCGGGATCGCGATGGTGTTCACGGGAGTGCGGCATTTTAGGCATTAGACTATGACTTAGACTAGTGACTATGACTTAGACTAGTGACTATGACTTAGACTAGTGACTATGACTTAGACTAATGACTATGACTTAGACTAATGACTATGACTTAGACTTGGTGCTTGGACTGAGATTTGTCTTTGGATTTGTTGGGGTGAGAAGTTGAATCATTTCGAAGAGCTGTCTTTCGATAGAGTCGATTTTGGTCAATAGGGCATCCAGTGTTTCTTGTGAAATGTAACCGAGTCGATGTGCGATATGTAATTGTGTTTCTACTTCGTATGTTGAGCCTAAGCTGATTTGCAAAAAGTAAGCGAAGTCTTTTTCCGATCTTCTGCCTGCTCCTTCTGCAATGTTTGATACTATTGAGACCGCTGCTCTCCTTAATTGATCACCTAAACCATAGGTTTCAAACGAAGGGAATTTTCGTGTCACCTGATAAATTTCCAAACATATCTCTAAAGAATTCTGCCACATGCTGTAGTTTCTGAAATTTCTCATATTTACTATTATTAGTTAAAATTTACATTGTTTGTATTAATTTTATTGCAAAAATATAAAATTTTCGAATATACCCCCCCCCAAAAAAAAAGTTTATGTCTAAGTTCTAAGTCTAAGTCTAAGTCTAAGTTTAAGTCTAAGTTTAAGTTTAAGTTCTAAGTTTAAGTTCTAAGTCTAAGTCCTTCAATCACATACCGTCATGCACGAACCCATCAACCCCCAAATAGAACCAACCTGGAAGCAAGTCCTCTGGGATCAGTTCCAGGCGCCGTATTTCGCGGAATTGAAAGCCTTTTTGGTAGAAGAAAAGAAGCATTATGTGGTGTTCCCGCCGGGACCGAAGATTTTCAACGCGTTCAACTCGACGCCGTTCGACAAGGTGAAGGTGGTGATCATCGGGCAGGACCCGTACCATGGGGAAGGGCAGGCGCACGGCCTGTGTTTCTCGGTGCAGGACGGGGTGCCGATTCCGAAGTCGCTGCAGAACATCTTCAAGGAGTTGGTCGCGGATGTTGGGTTTGTGCCGCCGAGAAGCGGGAATCTGCAGTCGTGGGCCAACCAAGGGGTGCTGTTGCTCAACGCGACGCTCACGGTGCGGGCGCATCAGGCGGGCTCGCACCAGCGGCACGGCTGGGAGACCTTCACTGACTGCGCCATCCAGCGGCTGTCGGAGCAGCGTGAGGGGCTCGTCTTCCTGCTTTGGGGCAACTACGCCATCGAGAAGCAGCGGCTCATCGACACCCGCAAGCATTACGTGCTCACCGCGCCGCACCCGTCGCCGCTCTCCGCCTCCCGAGGCTTCTTCGGTTGCCGGCATTTCTCAAAAACAAACGAAATCTTGATGTCGATGGGGAAAACGCCCATCAATTGGCAGCTTTAGCTGTTGGCTTTTGGCTTTTGGCTTTTGGCTGTTAGCTCTAAAACTTGAACGTCCACATCACCGACGGGATGATGGGGAAGAGGCTCATTTGGTAGGCGTGGTTCTGCATGGAGAAACTCGTCAGGTCGCCGTTTTCGGTGTTGACGGAGGTCTCGAAGAAAACGAGGAACGGGTTTTTGCGGTTATAGACGTTGTAAATGGAAAAGTTCAGCCCTGTTTCGAACTTGGTGGTCTTCTTGATGGTCCAGTCCACCGCGAGGTCCAGCCGATGATACGGGTTCACGCGGTACTCGTTGCGTCCGCTGTATTCCGTCACCACCGATCCCATGTAGAGATAGTAGCCGAGCGGCACCGTCATGGTGTTGCCGGACTGAAACACCCACAACGCTGAGACACTCAACTTGTTACGCAGAATCTCGTATGTCAGGCTGATGGAAACGTCGTGCCGGCGGTCGTATTTTGCCCAATAGGGTTTTCCGCCGTTGAGGTCGTCGAATTGCCTCCGCGTGAACCCGAGCGTGTAGCCGATGAAGCCCGTGAACCGTCCTTTCGCCTTCTTGACGTAGAACTCCGCACCCGCCGACCAGCCTTTCCCGAAGACGTACAGTTGGTCGGGGTTGATGGTGAAAACGCTGAAGTCCAGTCCGTCCCGATACTCAGCAAGATTATACATCTGCTTGTAATACAGGTCGATATAAGTCTCGAACATGTCGTGGTGGAAATTCTTGAAAACCCCTAAGGAGTATTGGAGCACCGTCTGCGGTTTCAGCAGGTCGGTGGAGGGCATCCAGACATCGGTAGGCAGCGAGATGTTGGCGATGGAAATCTGGTGCATGAACTGATAATTCAATGTGGCAGAGGCTTTTATGGATGTCGTGGAGTCGATAAGCCAGCGCACGGAAAGACGTGGTTCGGCTCTGTTGTACTGGTTGACAGAAGCGGCCGGCTTATAGAGGATGGAGTCGCAAACATGACCTAATTCGTCGAGCACATAGCGGGTGAAAGGGCCGAGATGTTGGAAGTTGGTGTACCGCACCCCGATGTTGAGTTTCCAGTGCTTGGAGATGTCCCATTCGTCGTGGGCGTAAATGGCCAGTTCGTTGCCGATGTAGTGCTGTACCGGCGGCAGGGAGAAACTGTTTCCCACGCCGGCTTCAACGGCGTATTGTCCTGGGATACAGTCGTGTACGATGTCGTGAATGCCGAAACGAATGTTGTGTTTCGGGGTGGGGATCCAGGTGAGCTCGCTCTTCAGACTGTAGTCGCGCACGCCGGAGGTCAGCTCCAGAGAGTAGGGGTCGATGCGCATTTCCGTGCCGAAGTTGTAGTAGCTGAAAGTGGCGGAGGTGTTGAGGAACATGCGGTTGCCGATGAGGTAGTTCCATCGCGCCGAAGCCGCGGCGTTGCCCCACTGGAAGGTCATTTTCGTCTGCTGCGAGCTGGATTTGAAACCATAGACGTCGTTGCCGTAGTAGGCGCCGAAGTAAAGCCGATGCTTGGGGTTGATGACGATGTTGAACTTGGCGTTGACATCGTAGAAGTAGAAGTTGGTGCCCTTCATCGGCGAGGTTTTCTTCAGGAACGGCTGTATGAGCACGTCGGCGTAGGTGCGGCGGGCGGAAATGAGGAACGAGGCGCGGTTTTTCTTGATGGGGCCCTGCACGGTGAGGTGCGAGAAGACGAGCCCGAGGCCCCCGTCCACCTCATATTTCTTGAGATTGCCCTCCTTCTGATAGACGTTCAGGATGGAGGCCGCGCGACCGCCGAAGTAGGCGGGCATGCCGGATTTGACAAGGTCGATGCTTTTCACGGCGTCGGCGTTGAAGATGGAGAAGAAACCGAAGAGATGGTCGGCGTTGTAGATGGTGGCCTCGTCTAGGAGGATGAGGTTCTGGTCGGTGCCGCTGCCGCGCACGTAGAAGCCGGAGTTGCCTTCGCCGGACGCCTGCACGCCGGGCAGCAGCTGTACGGACTTGATGACGTCGGCCTCGCCCATCAGCGCGGGCAGCGCCTTGATGGTCTCGATGCTCATCTCCATGCGGCCCACGTCGCCGCTGCTGACGTTGGCGTTGCCGCGCTCGCCCCGGATCACCACCTCCTCGCCCATGAACGCCGTCGGCTCCAACTCGAACTTCCGTGTGACATTCTTGCTGAGGACAATGGTGTCTTCTATTGTCTTGAAACTCATGTAGTTGACCTTCAGGACATACTTGCCGGGCAGCACCGAAACGGAGTAGTATCCGGCCTGGTTGGTGACACAGCCTTGCACGTTCGAGGGAGCTTTGACGTCGGATAGGATCACATAGGCGCCCAGCAGCGACTCCCCGTTGGAAGCGTCGGTCACGGTGCCCGACAGGGTCACACGCGATCCTTGCGCGAGAGCCGTGCCGCACAGTGCCATGAGTAGCAGTAGGATGTATGTTCGTTTCATCAGTTCGTATTCTTGATGCGTAGCTGGCTGAAGGTGACGCCGGCGACGATCACCAGGATGCCCCAGAATTTGATTGGGGTGAACGATTCCTGGCCGATGGCGGAGGCGGCAAGGAGGGTCACGATGGGGATGAGGTTGGTGAAGACGCTTGTCTTGCTGACCGTCAGTTGTTTGACGGAGTAGGAGTAGAGCATGTAGGCACCGGCGGAGCAGAGCAGGGCGAGACAGACCAGGCTGAGGATCGCGCTGGCGTCCCAGGTCAGGGCGGGCCACTGCTTGATGTCGAAAAACAGGATAAAGGGGATGTAGAACGGGATGGCGATGAAGTTCTGCCAGGTGGTCACCGAGGCGGGGCTGTACTTTCGGAGCAGGCGGGTGAGCTGCACGCTGTAGCCGGCGGCGGCCAGCACGGCGAGGCTGAGCAGCAACGTGCCCTTCAGGCTGAACACGATCTGGCCGTTCGGGCTCATGGTCAGCATCAGCACACCACCCACCGAAACGAGCGTGCCGACGACAAACTCCCAGCGGATGGGCGTGTGCTCGGCGAAATACATGGTGATGGAAATCACGATGGGGATCAACGCGATGATGACGGCGGCGTAGCTGGCGTCCACGTACTTCAGCCCGAAATCCTCCCCGATGAAATAGAGGAACGGCTCGAAGAAAGCCAGCAGCAGAAAATGCTTGAAATCGGCGCGTTCGATCTTCTGCAACTTTTTGCTGCACTTGAGCAGCGTGATGAACACCGCCGAAGCCAACACAAGGCGGATGAACACGATGGTGAACACCGGGAAGTTGTTGTTTAACAGCTGTTTGATCCAAACAAAACTGAACCCCCAGAAGAGCATGGCGAGCAAAATGGAAAGGTATCCTAAACCTTTTTCTTGAGTGTCTTTTTTCATGGCGGCAAAAATCCGAAAAATTTTTGAAACTTGCAATATTATTATGCTCTAATCGTTATAAGAAAACTAATTTTTTTATATGAATAAATATATATACTTGGTAGTAAGCGTAATAGCGGTAATAATTTTTTTCAATTCCTGCAAAAAACCGGATCTCACCCCGGTGTATATTCATGTCACCCCGGAAGATTTTGAAAACTGCATCGATGTCAGCAACTTCAACGAGACCCATGATCAGAACTTCGACCAGGAGCAGCTGGCGGCGCTCACAAGGCACAAATTCACGCATGTCAACGTGTATGTGAACAACAAGAACATAGGTTGTTGGGAACTGCCCTGCAAAGTGCCGGTGCTGGACGTCAACAGCAACGACTCCAGCACGCTGATTCTGTTGCCCGCATTCCCGCTGACGGGCATGGGCAACACCATCATGGGTTACCCGTTCCTGAACATCTGCCGGCAAAAAGTCATCCTGCAGAAGGGCACCACCTACGAGGTGTCGCAGAATCCGCCAAAATATGTCTATAGCGAATATGCCCGGGTTCCCTACTTCGAAACCTTTTCCAACAGTACCTCGTTCACTGCGAGTTACCCCGACCGAACCCCGTTGACCTTCCTGCCGGTGTCTGTTGACGGCAAGAATGTTGGGGAAATTGTCATGAACGATGCCTCCAGCCAGAGTTTCGACGTTTCGTCAACACCCTTCGTCGCTCCCGTGGGCAGTTACCGCGTGATGCTGGAGGTCCGCTATCGCTCCGACTGCAACATCGACGTCTCCATGAAGATGGCCACGGCCTACAACCCCCACAAGGCATACTCTGTCGGCGGGATTTTCAAGTCTCCCGACGAGTGGAAGACCATCCATTTCGATCTGACGCCCACCATCAACGGTTACCATAGTGGCGCCGGCAGTGCGACCGAGGTGACCCTTGTGCTTTCGGGCGCCGGTGACAAGGGCACGGAGTCCCGGGTGGACATTGACGATATCAAAGTGATTTACATCCGAACGGCATAATTTTTCGGCATGAACAAAACCAAACTGACCTGTATTTATCTGTTTTTCGATGTGATGGCCGCCATCCTCACATGGGTGGGGCTTTTCATGTACCGCAAACACGTGGGAGAGTCGGCGGATTTCGCCACCATTATAGCCGCCCTCCGCTCCGATTCCAAATTCTGGCTCGGAATGCTCCTTTTCCCGCTGTATTGGTTGGTTATCCACGCTTTTTTCGGCTATTACAACAAAATCATGCGCAAGTCGAGGCTTGACGAGCTGATGACCACCATCGGCGTGACGCTCTTCGGCTGCCTATTGTTTTTCTTCGTCTTCATACTCGACGATATCGTCACCTCGCCCAACGACTACCTGAAATACCTGCTTTTCCTCTTCTTTTCGCAATTCCTGCTGACGTACATCCCGCGCTTGTGTATCACTTCGTATGTCAACAACCGCATCCACGACGGCAAAATAGGGTTCAACACCATCATTGTCGGGCACGACGAGATGGCGTTGAAGGCATACGAGACCGTGCGGAAGCAGAGCAAACGGTCGGGACACTTTTTCATCGGATACATTCGTGTCGATGAGCAGAAAACCGACATGATGGAGGGAAAACTTCCTTGTGTCGGGAATATTGACGATATGGGACAGGTGGTTGATGACCAGCATGTTGAGGAGATTGTCGTGGCGTTGCACAACGGTCAGCGGAAATACCTCCAGCAGGTGTTGGCGCTCGTGCGGCGCAACCATAACCTCACCGTCAGTCTGGTGCCGCAGGAGCATGACGTGCTGTTGGGGTCGGTCAAGACCTCTTCCGTGCTTGACGAGCCTATGATCTCCATCTCGCCGGAATACCTGCCCACTTGGCAACGGTTCGTGAAGCGCGGCTGCGACATCGTGCTTTCCGCCCTGGCCATCGTTTTGCTCACGCCGCTCTACATCTGTCTGGCTATCGGGGTGAAACGGTCGTCCCCCGGACCGGTGTTTTACAAGCAAGAACGTATCGGTCATTTAGGCAAGCCGTTCAATATCATCAAGTTCCGCTCCATGTGCGAGAATGCCGAGGCGGACGGGCCGATGCTTTCCTCGCAACACGACAGTCGCATCACCCCATTCGGGAAGTTCATGCGGCAGTACCGTTTGGACGAGACCCCGCAGTTTTTCAACGTGCTGCGCGGCGACATGTCGTTGGTGGGCCCGCGTCCCGAACGTCAGTACTATATCGACCAAATCATGGAGCGTGCCCCTTACTACCAGCTGCTGCTCGGCATCAAGCCCGGCATCACCTCTTGGGGGCAGGTGCGCTTCGGCTATGCCGAAAATGTCGATGAAATGGTGGAACGCCTTCGCTGGGACATCCTTTACATCGAGAACATGTCTGTGCAGATGGACATCAAGATTCTGATCTACACGGTGCTGATTATCCTCAAACGCGAAGGGAAGTAGCTTTTGGCTGTTAGCTGTTGGCTTTTGGCTGTTAGCTGTTAGCTGTTGGCTTTTAGTTTGAAAGGGAACTCGGCTATTACAAAAAAAATGTATTTTTGCGCACCGAATCGAAAACGTAATTTTACCCGTATATGGAATATAATACCAAGCGTAACAAACTTATTATCAGAGAATACGGCAGAAATATCCAAAAACTTGTGGAGGATTGTGTGAAAATCGAGGATCGCAAGGAACGCACGCGTACGGCATACGCCGTTGTACGTATCATGAGCGATGTGGTCAACTCCAAGGAAAATAGCAACGAGACCAACCGCAACAATGAGGATTTCTGGAATAAATTGTGGGACCATCTCTTCATCATGTCTGATTATCAACTGGATGTGGACTCTCCATTCCCGAAACCTGTTCCGGACACTTCTGAGCGGGAATTCATCAAGCCGTCTTACAATAATAAGAATAAGGTACGGTTCCGCACCTATGGCGTGAATATGCAGAATCTCATCCGCAAGGTGTCTGAATATCCGGAGAATGTACGGCAACAGTATGCGCCTTCGTTGGCCAACTATCTGAAAATGATGTATTTGACATATAACCGGAATTCTGTCAACGACCAATTGATCCGTCATCAGCTGTCGGAACTTTCGAACGAAAAAATCAACCTGCCCGAAGATTTCAACTTTGTGAACACCAAGGAGTTGCTGAATCTTGTCAACTCCAACCAAGCCTTCTATGTGGCGCCTCAGTCCGGCACTAAGAAGAAGAAAAAGAAGAAAAAGAAGAAAAACAACAATGCCGCTTCCGTATGAATATAGTCGATGTACAACAAGTCACGAAATTCTACTCGAATTTCGCTGCGCTTGACGATGTTTCGCTTTCCATTCCTCAAGGTTGCGTTTTCGGTCTGTTGGGTCCCAACGGCGCCGGGAAAACGACCTTGATTCGTATTTTGATGCGCATTTCCTATCCCGACAAGGGAGGGATTCTCTTCAAGGGCCATCCGTTGAAGGATTCCGATATTTACGATATGGGGTATCTGCCGGAGGAGCGCGGTCTTTACAAGAAGATGAAGACGGGCGAGCAGGCTATGTATCTTGCTCAGCTGAAGGGACTTGAAAAGCAGGAAGCGTACAAACGTCTGCGCGAGAAGTTCGAACAGTTCAACATCATGGAGTGGTGGAACAAACCGGTGGAGGAACTCTCCAAAGGAATGCAGCAGAAGGTGCAGTTCGTCACCACCATTCTGCACAAGCCTTCTTTCCTGATCCTCGACGAGCCGTTCAGCGGTTTCGACCCCATCAACGCCAACCTGCTGAAAGACGAGATTCTGAAACTCAAGCGCGAGGGCACGACTGTCGTGCTTTCCACGCACAACATGGCCTCTGTGGAGGAGATATGCGACAACATCGCGTTGATCAATCGTTCCCGGAAGATCCTGGAAGGGGATATCTTCGAGGTGAAAAACCGTTTCAAGAAGCATCTTTTCTCCATTGAAATCCCTTGTGGTTCTGAGGATTTCGAGCGAGAACTCCAGGAACAGCAGTTCGAATGCTGCTCGCAACAGTCCAACGACTACTTCACCCGTCTCGAAGTCAGGATTCCGGAAAACCGCTCGTCCAACGATTTGCTGAATTTCTTCATGCAACGCACTGAAATCCATTCTTTTAATGAAATTTTACCCACTATGAACGAGATTTTCATCGAGCAGGTGGAGAAAGCCAACCAACAGCATAGCCATGAGGAATAAGACCTTTTTGATCATTTCGCGCGAATATTTGACGCGCATCCAGAAGAAGTCCTTCATCATCATCACCATTCTGATGCCCATCCTGCTGGTGGCCATGATCGTGCTGCCCGTGCTGTTGATCACCATTAGCGAGAAAAAGCAGTTTTCCAAAATCTTGGTGGTCGATGAAAGCGAGATTTTCATCAATAATTTCAAAGACAATACCCATTATGCCTTCAGTTACCGCTCCGGCGACATCGAACAGATCAAAAAGGAGGCCTTCGACCAGGAGTACGATGTGGTGTTGCAGATTCTGGACAACTCGCAAGCGGTGAAATCCAACATTTATTATAAGAAGAATTTGCCGTCCGGGTTGCAGTCGGAGGTGGAAAAACAGATGGACGACATCTTCTTCAACCAGTTGCTGAAAGATTCCCTTCACATCGACCCGGTTCGTTTCGAAAACATGCAGAATTTGGCGAAATCGGAATCGGTAACCATCCAGATCACCGACAAGGGGGAGGAAAAGGAGCATGATGCGGAGGTGAATCAGATTTTCGGCATGATGTGCGGTATCATCATCTACTTCATCATCATCATGTTCGCCAGCCAGGTGCTGCGCGGCGTGTTGGAGGAGAAGTCGAACCGCATCGTGGAGGTGCTTATTTCCTCGGTGAAGCCGACGCAGCTGCTTATCGGCAAAATCGTGGGCATTGCCTTGGTGGGACTTACACAGCTGGTCATCTGGATTGCCCTTTCCGTTGCTATCCTCGGCGGCATCCAGTTGGCGGCTCCCAATCTGTTCGCTCCCGACACAGTTGAGACGTTGGCGGAGACTCCCGGGGTCAACGTGCCCAACACGGCGCCCGTAGATGTCGCGCCGGACAACATCTTCGAGATGATCCAGAACTACTTCTCCGTTTCTTTCGGGACCATCATCCTCTCGTTCATCTTCTTCTTTGTCGTGGGTTACCTGATTTATTCGACCCTTTACGCGGCGACGGGCTCGGTGGTGGACAGCGAAAGCGACTCGCAGCAATACACGATGCCGATCACCATCCCGCTGATCCTGGCCATCGTGTTCGTGCCGACCATCTCCACCAACCCCGACGGTGCAATGGCCTTTTGGCTTTCCATGATTCCGCTCACTTCGCCCATTGCCATGATGGTGCGGCTCCCATCCGGCGTGCAAGCCTGGGAACTGCTCCTCTCGATGGGACTTGCCCTCGCTTTCCTCGTGTTCTGCATCTGGTTCGCGGCCAAAGTCTATCGCATCGGCATCATGACCTACGGCAAGAAACCCTCGTGGGGCACGATTTTCAAGTGGCTGCGAGAATGACGGCTGTTGGCTTTTAGCTGTTGGCTTTTAGCTTTTCGCTTGCGAGACATTGACGCCTTAAAACTTAAACTATAACTTAAACTTAGACTATAACTTAAACTTAAACTTAGACTTAGACTTAAACTTAGACTTAGACTTAAACTTAAACTTAGACAATGACTATTAACGATGACCTTGAACTATAAACCTTAAACCCTAAACCCTAAACCTTAAACTATAAACTCAACAAGCAATGGCTAACGAACAACGAGGGTTCACCTCGAACATTGGAGCGATTTTGGCGGCGGCAGGTGGTGCCGTCGGATTAGGCAATATTTGGCGTTACCCGTATATGTTAGGACAGAACGGGGGCGGGGCGTTTCTGCTCGTCAACCTGTTGTTCGTGTTGATGATCGGCATCCCGCTGATGATGACGGAGTTCGTCATCGGACGGCGCACGCAAAGCAACGTGGTCGGCGCGTATAAGAAGTTGGAACGGAAGAAGGGATGGGCTGCGATTGGCTATTTCAGCATTTTGGCGGCAATTCTCATCTACGCCTTTTACAGCGTGGTGGCCGGCTGGACGCTCAACTATATCGTCTTGGCGTGCACCAACCAGCTTTCGGGACTGACGCCCAATGAGGTCGCCGATGCTTTCGCCTCTTTCACCGCCGGCTCGTTCTGGCCGCTGCTGTATCAATTTTGTTTCCTGATACTCACCGCGTTAGTGATTTCCTTCGGTGTGCAGAAAGGCATCGAGAAAATCTCCAAGATTCTGATGCCGGTGCTCTTTATCCTGTTGTTGCTGATGGTTGTCCGTTCATTGACGTTGCCTGGCGCGAAAGAGGGGTTGCATTTCCTCTTCAAACCCGATTTCAGCAAACTGACCGGCGCGGGCGTGTTGGGCGCGTTGGGACAGTCGTTCTTCTCGCTCAGCCTCGGCATGGGCGCGATGGTGACCTACGGTTCTTACATCCGCAAGGAAGACTCTCTGTTCAAGACGAGCTTGTGGATTTCCGTGTGCGACCTCTTGGTGGCGATATTGGCGGGTGTGGTGATTTTCCCGGCCGTCTTCTCCTTCGGGATGGATCCCGCAGGTGGCCCGCAACTCGTCTATGTGGTGCTTCCCAACGTCTTCAACAGCATGCCGATGGGCGGATTGTTCGCCGCGGTCTTCTTCCTGTTATTAGGTATTGCCGCACTCACTTCCACCATTTCCCTGCAGGAAATCATTGTGGCATTCAATGTTGAGGAACTCCACTGGAGCCGCCGCAAAAGCTCGATTATCAGCATGATCAGCATCTTCGTCATCGGTATATTCTGCACCTTGTCGTTCGGTCCAATCAAGCACTGGAAGCTTTTCGACCGTACCATCTTCGACCTTTTCGACCTCATCACCGCCTCCTACCTGATGCCTATCGGGGCGCTGGCGACGACCATCTTCCTCGGCTGGTTCTACCCGAAAGTCGAAGTCAAGGACGAAATCACCAACAGCGGCGCACTGAAAGGGAGGCTTTTCGAACTGTATTACTTCATCCTGCGCTTCGTCGCCCCGCTCGCCCTGATTGTAATTTTAGTGTCGGGAATCATAGGGTAATGCAGAATGAAGAATGAAGAATGAAGAATGAAGAATGAAGAATGAAGAATGAAGAATGAAGAATGAAGAATGAAGAATGCTGTACCGACCATCTACCTTCTAACCTTCTGACCCTCTAACCTTCTAACCCTCTAACCTTTTGACCTTCTAACCTTTTAACCTTCTAACCCTCCGCACAGATATCCTGCATCACCAGTCCGGCGAGAGTGAAGCCGAAGATGGCGGTGATGTGGGAGGTGGTGCCGTTGATTTGTGCTTTGGAGGAGCACCATTCGTGGTTGATGAGGTCGGGGTTGCCTGCCGCGATGATGGCTTTCGGGCAGAGGCAGGCGCTGGTGCCGCAGGTCGTCACGGTGCCTTTGTTGGGCAGCACTTCGGGCGAATAGACGCATTGGAACTTTTTGTGCGGGTACTCGCCTATCCGTTTGAACCGTTTGCGCAGGGCACGCGCCAGCGGGCATCCCAGCACTTTCCAGAACTCGGTCACCGACACCTTGGTGGGGTCCATCTTGAGGGCGGCTCCCATGGCGGAGTAGAACTTGCCCGGGCATTCGGTGGCGTGCAGGATCAGCCGTGCCTTGTGCTCCAAGCTGTCGATGGCGTCGATGATGTAGTCGTAGGTTTCCAGATGGAATTGCGCGGCGTTCTCGGCGGAGTAGATTTCCTGGA
>JAEEGH010002634.1_pt1 | contig 48215 bp, 43 predicted proteins | sample 9134181 | NCBI WGS metagenome assembly JAEEGH01 (sample SAMN16246544, study PRJNA631951) | gut metagenome | biome: gut microbiome; feature: rumen; material: DP-attached | host: Bos | place: Iran: Karaj | collected 2018-10
AGGAGTATCAGAATATGTTCGACGGAGAAAACAACATACTTGCCTCCTACGACAACCTGCGTCGTTACGACCTGTCGGAGTTTTTGTCCGTTTGCGAGAGTTTTCTGATGCAGCAAAAGGAAACGCTCAAAATCTGTCAGCAAATGATGGACGTGAGCGATGAAGAGCTGTCTGCCTTTGCCCGCACACGGCAGGAACTAAGAGAAAACGATGACCGCAGACAGCCAGAGGCGAACATTGAAAACATGAAAGAGCGCAGGCAGCGCTTTCTGCAAGCTGTCGAAGCCAGTCGTCGGCAGAATTAACGCTGCGTGCTATTCGTGACAGGGAGAAATCACGGGGACGGTTCTTTGACCTGAAGGTACAAAGCGGCAGAGCCGAGCGCCGGTGAGCACTTTTCAAGACAAATTTATTTTATGCAAACACCTACCTTAAAACTTTGTAACTTACTTAAATACAGATAATTAACCATTTAAACACCTACCTTAACACTTACCTAACACTTACCTAAGACCTACCCCAACACCTACCTGACAGTTTTTTGGTGGGGGTGCTGTCAGCTTTTGGTGGGGTGTTGGTGTCAGGTTAGGTGTTGAGGTAGGTGTTAGGTACCTCTTAGGTACCTGTTGGCCCAACACCTACCTCCTCGAAACCCTTTGTACATCGAGGTTTCAGCCCTGTTGAGGTAGGTGTTGGCCTATTTTGAAGATGTGGCTGTATTTTGGACAACCCTAACTATAGGTTTGAGTAAGGGAAACCTATAGTTAGAGTAAGGAAAACCACTACTTGCTGCAGCACTATTCCCGCTATGGGAAACCAGCTTCATGTGCCGCCTCTACAGGTTTCATGTGCCGCCTCTACAGGCTTCATGTGCCGCTTTCACAGGCTGTAAGTGCCGTTTTCTCGTTCTCGAGGTGCCGTTTCCTCAACAGGTTGACCTTGGTTGTAAGATGTGACAGAGAGGCGTTTTAAGGCTTGTATCTGCAAGAGGTACATGCCTATGGTGCAGTTGTATAAAACCCTTCTTCGTTTCGTTCATGAGGTGTATCTGACACTTTGTTGGTAAAACCGTGCAAAGGTAACGTATTTCTGTGAGCGATACAAATAAACGTTATTATTTCTTTTTCTCAATAATTCATCGTATCTTTGCGGCGAAAATGTAATAACGATAATCAATAACTAAGAACAAAATGAATAAGAAACTAATGACCCTCGGACTTTCGGCAGCCATGCTGTCATCGTCGATGGTACAGCTCAGCAGTTGTACTGGAAACCAGCGCGAAAACCCTTTGTTGCAGGAGAGCACCTTGCCTTTTGGGGCCCCTGACTTCAGTAAGATTCAGACAGCAGACTATCTGCCTGCCTTCGAAGCAGCCATTCAGCAGCATCGCGATGAAATCGCCCAGATAGTGGAGAACAAGGACTCGGCAACCTTTGAGAACACCATCCTTGCTCTGGAGGAGAGCGGGAAGACGCTCGACCGCGTCAGCCGGGTGTTCTTTGCCCTTGTTGAGGCTGACAAGACCGACGAACTGAGCGAGATAGAGAAGAAGGTGCAGCCAATGCTGACAAACCTTGACAACGAGATAACGTTCAACAAACAGCTCTTTGAGCGCATCCGTCAGGTCTATGACCGGGAGCACGACAAGCTGCAGGGTGAAGACCAGAAGCTTCTGGAGGAAATCTACAAGGACTTTGTGCGTAGTGGGGCATTGTTGCCCGACGACAAGATGGCCCGTATGAAGGAAATCAAGCTACGTATATCGGAACTGCAGACGCAGTGGGGTGACACGCTGACTGCTGCCACCAACGATGCTGTGGTGTGGGTCGATAAGAAGGAAGACCTGGCAGGTCTCAGTGAGGCCGACATCGCCCAGTGTGCCAAGGATGCAGAGAGTAGGGGAGGAAAGGCTCCCTATGCCATCGTCATTGTCAATACCACCCAGCAGGCTCCTTTGGCCAGCCTCGACAATCGCGAGTTGCGTAAACGCGTCTATGAGGCTTCCATCCATCGTGCTGACGGAACGGTCAAGTACAATACCTACCCGTTGGTCGTCGAGATTGCCAAGTTGCGTGCTGAGCAGGCCGAAATCATGGGCTATCCCAACTATGCCTCCTACTCGCTGGAGAAGACGATGGCCAAGACACCCGATAACGTCTATGCCTTCCTCAAGAACCTCATCAGCCAATATACACCGAAGGCTCAGGCAGAGACCAAGGCCATTGAAGACTTTGCCCGCAAGACAGAGGGTGCCGACTTCCAGCTTCAGCCCTATGACCGTTTCTACTATTCCGCCAAGATGAAAAAGCAACTCTTGGACATCAGCGACGACGAGGTGAAGCCTTATTTCAATGTCGATAGCGTATTGCTCAATGGCGTGTTCTATGCCGCCAACCGTGTCTATGGCCTGACGTTCAAGCAGCGTACCGACATACCCACCTACCACCCCGATATGAAGGTGTTTGAAGTCATCGACAAGGACGGCAAGCCCAAGGCCCTCTTCTACTGCGACTATTTCCGTCGTCCCACGAAGCGCGGCGGAGCCTGGATGGATGGCTTCCAGAAGCAGAGCCGGCAGCGCCAGCAACTGCCCATCATCTTCAACGTCTGCAACAATGCCAAGGCCCCCGACGGTCAGCCCTCGCTGCTTACCTGGGACGAGGTTACGACGATGTTCCACGAGTTCGGACATGCGCTGCACGGCATCCTTTCCGACTGCCAGTATAACACGCTAAGCGGTACCAGCGTGGCACGCGACTTCGTGGAGATGCCATCGCAGTTCAATGAGTCGTTTGCCGCCATCCCTGAGGTCTTCGACCACTATGCCCGTCACTACGAGACAGGCAAGCCCATGCCTGCCGAGTTGAAGGAACGCATGCTGAAGAGCATCAACTTCCAGACGGCCTATGCCCTCGGCGAGAACCTTGCAGCTACCTGTCTTGACCTCGCCTGGCACATGCTCTCCTCCAAGGACATCCCTACGGCAGAACAGGCAGAAGCCTTCGAAACGGAGGCTCTCAGGAGCGTTGGACTGCTTGACGTCCAGGTGCCTCCCCGCTACCGTACCAGCTACTTCAACCACGTCTGGGGCGGCGGTTATGCGGCAGGTTACTATAGCTACCTGTGGACAGAGGTGCTGGCAGTCAATATAGCCGATGTCTTTGCCCAGCGTGGTGCTCTCAAGCCGGAGACGGGTCAGGACATGCGCGACAAGATTCTGAGTCGCGGCAATACGGGAGACCTCATGCAGATGTTCACTGACTTTACGGGCATGAAACAGCCTGATGTTTCCAGTCTGCTCAAAGCCCGAGGGCTATAATGTGAAATGGATAGGGGGACTCGGGGGGTTCTCCCAGAGAGACGGCACCTCTCTGTCAGTATCTATTCTAAAAAATATCAGAATAGTTGATACTATATCATCTTTCTCAAGCTCCCAATGGTTCTAAAGGTAGAAGATGCCTTCCGGTCCCATGCAGAACAGCAGGTCGAGGATGCTGAGGTTTGGCTGGAATCCGTATTTGTGGGCGAAGACCTGCCAATATGGGTTGAGAGTGGAGAGTGGAGCATTGAGGGTGGTGGGTGAAGGTTGGAACGAGGTGGTATGCTCGACGTGGGGATGAATGTCGAGCAGCTCGCACACCTTCAGCATGATTTCGAAATTGAAGTCATAGAGAAATTCGTAGTCGTGCTCGAAGAAGGGGTGCAGGTCGTCAGCATAATACTCGAAGAAAGGGCTCTCGCTGTAGGCAGACTGCAGGGCGTTCCAATGTACGCGGCGCCAGGAGCCGTGGTTGCTGATGCGGACGTCGCGGATGAGCCGGCTGCCACCGTGCTCGACGGGCACGGTGAGCGCCTGGGGACCGTTGGCTGTAGCAATGACACAGCGGTTGCGGTAGGTCTGTTTGATGAACGACTCGCAGGCCTCCATAGAGACACGGTCGGCATGGTACAGCTTACTGTACCAGTCGATGGGACCGAAATAAGTGGTGGTGAGGAGGACTGTCATGGTTGTACGAAGAACCGGTCGGTGCGCCAGCCGTCCAGTAGAGACTTGCCAGGCTCGTGACTATAAATAATCAGGAATACGCGTCCGATGACATGGTCTTCGGGAATGAGGAGCGTGTTGAGAGTGGAGAGTTTAGCGTTGAGAGAAGAGGGGCTGAGGGGCTCCATAAGGTAATAGTCCATGTCGGCACAGGAATAGCGTCCGGGGATGACATGGGTGGAGGGTGAAGGGTGTGGGGTAGAGGATACTTTGTCACCTGGCAAGGCCTTACACCGTAGCAACAATACACGGCGCTCGTCAACCGATGCGACAAGGCTGTCGGTTGGGTCGTTCACCGCCACGATGTCACCACGCTCCACAGGACAACGCCACAAGCGGTTATAGCTCAACAGCCTGTTGCCCCCCGTACGCAGGCCGTAGCTCCAGCGGTTGACCATCACGCGGTCGCCGGCCAGGAACACCGGTTGCAGGGCATCGCCCTCTACACAGCAGACTGTCACCACCGCTGCCCTGATGAGTAACATGGCAACGATGGCGACAGCCAGTGAGATAAGGGTTTTTAGCAGTTGGCTTTTCATTTTCGGCATGTGGCTCTTGTCTCTTGTCGCTTATCACTTGATGTTGTCCACCAAGCGGAACAGTCGGCTCCAGCGCACGCCACGGCCGTCGGGGTCGGAGCTCCACCAGATGAAGATGGGTTTGCCCACGATGTGGTCCTCGGGCACGAAGCCCCAGTAGCGGGAGTCGGCAGAGTTATGACGGTTGTCACCCATCATCCAGTAGTAGTCCATCTTGAACGTGTAGCGGTCGGTCTGCTTGTCGTTGATGTAGATCTTGCCGTTCTTCACCTCGAGCTTATTGCCCTCGTAGGCACGGATGCAGCGCTCGTAGATGGGCAGTATGTCGAGGTTGAGCACGAGTGTCTCGCCCTTGTTGGGAATCCATACCGGTCCGTAGTTGTCGCGTGTCCAGTGCTTGTTGCCGTTCAGCGGGTAGATGTCCCACTCGTCGGCTTCGGTATTCACGGTGATGCTCTCCACGAGGTCCTTACGCTTCGAGAGTTCTGCCACCGTCCGTTTGGTCATGGGCATGTAGCCCACGGCATTCAGGATGCCCAGTTCCTCGTTGGTGATACCCAGGTCGTCGATGAGTTCTTCCGGCAGGTGTTGCTTCAGCTTGAGCCAGTAAGTGTATTGTACGTTGTCAGGCTCCTTGTTGGGTTTGCCGTCGAGATAGACCACGCGGTTCTTGATTTCGAGCGTCTGTCCGGGCAGTCCCACACAACGCTTGACGTAGTTCTCGCGGCGGTCGGTAGGACGTGTAATGATGCTGCCGTACTGCTGCGGGTTAGCCTCAATCTGCGCACGGCCTAACTGATATACCTGCTGGTAGAACTTCAGGCGCTGCTCGGCGTCCAGCGTGTTGGGATTCGGACGGTTGGGGTATGCCTGATAGCCCAAGGCATAGCAGAGACGGTAGAAGTCGTCTGCCTGGTAGGAGACATTCGAGCAGAGCGTGTCGCCTGATGGGTAGTTGAACACCACGATATCGTTCAGTTCCACCTTGCCGAGACCCTTGACGCGGCGGTAGTCCCAGTGGGGCCACTCAATGTAGCTCTTGCACTCGACGACGGGCAGGGTGTGCTGCGTCAGCGGCATGGTGAGCGGTGTCTCGGGAATGCGCGGTCCGTAGCTTACCTTGCTGACGAAGAGGTAGTCGCCCGTCAGCAGGCTCTTCTCCAGCGAACTGGAGGGGATGACATAGTTCTGGAAGAAGAACAGGTTGATGAAATAGACGGCCACGAGGGCAAACACCAGGGCATCGACCCACGACATGATGAAGCGCACGGGACCTTCCTTCTCGCGCCACCACTGCCACTTGATTTTCTTCGTGATATAGACATCGAAGATGAAAGGTACGACGAGCAGTCCCCACCATGACTTCACCCACAGCAGGAACAGCAGATAAAGCAGCAGGACGATGATGAACTTCGCCCACTGCTTAACGTCCCCTAAGTTAGGGGATTTGGGGTCTGAACGACCCGCTTTCTTATTGAATATATCCATTTTTATTATGCGTTATGAGCCTTGTTCAGACCCCCATCCCCCTAACTTAGGGGGCTGCAAACTTAAACATATCACTAATGGTCAGCAGACCCTCGTGCTTGGCAGTAAATTCAGCCGCCAGCACGGCACCGAGGGCAAAGCCCTTGCGTGAGTGGGCATCGTGGGTAATGGTGATGATGTCAGCCTCCGAGTCGTAGCGCACGGTATGGATGCCGGGCACCTCACCGCGACGGATGTGATCGACACGCAGGAACTTCTTGTCGGTGGTATCTTCCTTCCACGCCTCCTTGCGGTCGATGCGCTCCACAATCTCCTCGGCCAGCGTGATGGCCGTGCCACTGGGGTGGTCGAGCTTATGCACGTGGTGCGTCTCTTCCATCTCCACGTCGTACTGCGGAAACTCGTTCATGATCTTCGCCAGGTAGCGGTTGACGGCCGAGAAGATGGCCACGCCGATGGAGAAGTTCGAAGCCCAGAAGAGGGTCTTGCCGTCAGCACATGCCTGACGTACGTCGTCGCCGTGTTCCTTCATCCAGCCCGTGGAGCCGCTGACCACCTTCACGCCCTTGGCCCATGCCTTCAGGTAGTTGCCGTAGGCCGCCTGCGGAGCGGTGAATTCGATGGCCACGTCGGCCGATGCAAACTCAGGAGCGTCGAAGTCCTGCTGGTTGTCAATGTCAATAATACTCACAATGTCATGGCCACGGTCCTTTGCAATCTGCTCAATCATCTTGCCCATCTTGCCGTAGCCTATTAATGCTATCTTCATGCTTTACTCTTTTAAAAACGGTGCAAAGGTAAAAAGAATTTACGACTTACGATTTACAAATTACGATTTATTAGGTTTTATCTACCTATTTTCGAAGGGTCGTTCGTCAGCCATACGTCCATCTTTCCCACTCCACGGTGGTTCCATGCATAGTAGGGAATGAGCGTGATGCGGGTGTCGTCCAGCTTCCATTGCCCGTCGGCGGTACGTCCCAGCACCTGACCTTTGGCGGTAATCTGCTTCTGCACGTTCAGCAGGGCATGGTTATCGACCAGTTCGTACTCCGGGAAGTTGCTCAGCACGAAGCGGAAAATGTCAAACGGGTTGTCGGCAGCCTCAGCACAATAGACCAGCGGTCCACGCTCTACGGCCAGCTTGCCATGATCGGCCACCACACGGTCGTTGGCCTTGACGGTACGTACGGGCATGTCGAAGTGGATGGTGATGACGTCGCCCTTCTTCCACTGACGGTTCAGCACGAAGTAGCCCTGGTCCAGCTGACCGTCAGCCAGCTTCGACTGTACCAGTTCGCCGTTGACCCTCACGAGGTAGCTGCCTTCCTGCTTGTCGGTGAAGCGATAGAGGTCGCTGGGTACCGGTTCGTTGAGCCATCCGGGAATGCGCAGGGCCAGGTCGAACGCCTTGGCCTTGTTCTTCAGCACCTTGATGGTGATATCGCCGTCCCACGGGTAGTTCGTCGTCTGCTCCAGCACCACGTCCTTACCCTCCACCTGCATGGTGACGGTGTTTCCTGCAAAGAGGTTCACGTAGAGCTTGCGGTCCTTCACGGCATACATATAGCCAGGGAACGAGGGAATGAAGCGGCAGAGGTTCGAGGGGCAGCAGGCACAGCCGAACCACGGCTGACGGGTATTGGTATTGTCGGCATTGAACTTATACTCGCCGTCGGCACTCAGGGGGTTGGGGTAGAAGAACAGTCCGCCGTCAATGGACATGCCGCTGATGACACCATTATACAGTGTACGCTCCAGACAGTCAATGTACTTGGCATCGCCATGCAACAGGAACATCCTTTGGAAGAGATAGACCATAGAGATGGCAGCGCATGTCTCGTTGTAAGCCGTCAGGTTGGGCAGTTCGTAGTCGGCACCGAAGGCTTCTCCCTCGTGGCGTGCTCCCACGCCACCGGTGATGTAGTATTTCCTGGAGATGATATTCTCCGTAATCTTGTCGATGGCCTTGATGTACGACGAGTCGCCCGTCAATGCTGCCACGTCAGCCATACCGGCATACATATAGCCGGCACGCACGGCATGACCCCATGCCTGTGTCTGCTCCACCACGGGTTTGTCGCTCTGCGAGTAGATGTCCTTGTGACCGGTCTTGGCACGATAGTCCAGCAAGAACTTCGCCTCGTCCAGATATTTCTTCTCGCCCGTCAGCACATAGAGGCGTGCCAGTGCCATCTCGGCAATCTGGTGACCGGGAGCCACACAGGCCTGCCCCGGGTTGGGGCCTACCTCACGGATGACGCAGTCGGCATAGCGCTTGGCAATGTTCAGGAACTTGTCGGAACCCGTTGCCTGATAGTGGGCGCAGGCAGCATCCACCATGTGTCCCAGGTTATAGAGTTCGTGGCTTGCCCACTCCTCAGCCTCCCAGCGCTTCGTGCCAGCCCACTGGTGCGGATGCTTGGGGTTGATGGTTCGTGCGGTGTAGAGGTATCCGTCAGGCTCCTGAGCAGCAGCCACTACGTCGAGCACGGAGTCAATGTAGTTCTTCAGTTTGTTGTCGGGGAAGGTCTGCAGCACATAGCTGGCACCCTCAATGGTCTTATAGACGTCCGTATCATCGAACGAGAAACCCATGAACTTGGCAACGTTCCATTCTGCCGTTTCCAGTCCCGGGTGCCCCGGGTGCTGCAGCGTGTAGGCTGCCATTTCGAAATTCTTGTAGCGGTGTTCTGTCTCACACTTCGAGAAGGCCAGCGGAATGGTCACTTCGCGGGCCGCCTTGATGCGGTCGCCCCAGAAGGTGTTTGGTGTTACCTTTACAGCCGTAAAGGGTACTTGAGTAATGGGATAGCCCGACTGTGCCACTACGTGGTTAAGTGACGAGTGACAAGTAATCAGTGATAAAATGAATAGTAGTCTTTTCATTTTCTTATTTTTTAATGTTTAATCTTTAATGTTTAAAACCAGTGCATTAGCGTGCGCAGAAAGGCTGTCAGTTCACCGGCCATCTTCTGGTGCTGCCACAGCGAGGGATGCCAGTCGGCACCATAGCAGAGGTCGCCGTTCTGCGGTGTGAAGTCGAAGCGATAGACCTCCGTGTCACCCTCCTTGCGTGCTTCCTCCACCACTTCGTTCATGGCTTTCTGTGCAATGCCCAGTTCCTTGCCGCCAAGCATGGAACCGCAGAGGAAGACAATCTTGGCCTTGGGGTTATGGCTGCGCACCTGCTTGAGGAACTTCACGTAGCCCTGCTTCAGCAGTTTCGCATCGTAGTTGTTGGTCGAGAGGTCATTGGTTCCCAGGTTGATGCAGACCACCTGCGGCTGATAGCGTGAGAAGTCCCAGCGCTCCGAACGGTCGTAGAGGTTGGTGTATTCGTATTCGGTGGTCATCACGTTTTCCGGTGTTCCCGTCTTCGGACCGCCAAACGAACGATAGACTCCTATACCGCTGCGTGCCACCACGTAAGCCATCGCATTCAAGGCACGTGCCGTCATCTGACCGTAGGTGTAGTAGTGGTTCTCCGTTGCGTATTCAAAGGGGTCGTCCCTGCTGATGCTCTCGTTGCCGTAGCCACAGGTGATGGAGTTGCCGATGAACTCGATGGTGCGCTCAGGCAGGGCTGGCGGAGGCAACAGAGAAGCACCCTCGTCAAGCACGAAGCCGCGAAAGTCGGGCTTCAGTTCGTAGCCCTCAATGACGTACATCATCCGAACTGTATGTTCACCGCGCTGCAGCGCCGTAGCCAGCGTGGCAACAGAGTCGCGCTCACCCATAAACGACACCTTGAAGGGCTCTGCCCCGTCTATCTGCACCATGAAGTAGCCGCTCTTCGGCTTGGCCATCATGCGCAGGCTGGTTCCCGTAAAACGTGCATTGATTTGTACGCCAGGGAAGGTGAACCGAGGTTGTTTGGGGTTCTGGAAACAAATACGTCCCACGTACTGGATGTTTGCGTTGTCTGCAGGAACAATTGTTCCCTGCACGGGCAGCGTCGTCGAGGCGTTCGCTGCTAAGGTCGCCAGGAGCGCGACGACCGCAGTCAGAAGTCTTTTCATATAGTTCGGTTTATATTAGCTGTGCAAAGGTAAGATAAAGTTTAGAGTTTAGCGTTTAACGTTTAGAGTTTTTGCTGTCGCTTAACCTTTTTTACAAAAAAAACTGATAACTGATAACTCATAACTCATAACTTTTTCCTACCTTTGTGCCCACCTTTACAAGAAAAGGATGCTAATATGAACGAAGACTTTGACATCAGGCAACAGGAACTTTCAGCTTCGGAACGCGACTTCGAGAACGCGCTGCGACCGCTGCGGTTTGGCGACTTCAGCGGACAGCAGAAGGTGGTGGAGAACCTTGAAGTGTTTGTTGAGGCTGCCAAATACCGGGGTGAACCGCTGGACCATACGTTGCTGCATGGTCCTCCCGGATTGGGTAAGACGACGCTGTCGAACATCATTGCCAACGAACTGGGCGTGGGTTTCAAGATTACCTCCGGACCTGTGCTCGACAAGCCAGGTGACCTGGCGGGAATACTGACCTCATTAGAGAAGAACGACGTGTTGTTCATCGACGAGATACACCGTTTGTCGCCCGTCGTCGAGGAGTACCTGTACTCAGCGATGGAGGACTACCGTATCGACATCATGATAGACAAGGGGCCGTCGGCACGTAGCATACAGATAGACCTGAACCCCTTTACGCTGGTGGGAGCCACCACGCGAAGCGGACTGCTGACCGCTCCGCTCCGTGCCCGTTTCGGCATCAACATGCACCTGCAGTACTACGAGCCCGAAACGCTGCAGAAAATCATCAAACGCTCGGCCTCCATACTTGCCGTCCCCATCAGCGACGAGGCAGCTATGGAGATAGCCCGCCGCTCTCGTGGCACGCCCCGAATAGCCAATGCCCTGTTACGCCGAGTGCGTGACTTCGCCCAGGTGAAGGGTAACGGCAGCATCAACATAGACATCACCCAGCTGTCGCTCACGGCGCTGAACATCGACCAGTACGGACTGGACGAGATAGACAACCGCATACTGCTGACCATCATCGACAAGTTCCGTGGTGGTCCTGTAGGCATCACCACCATTGCTACGGCCATCGGCGAGGATGCAGGCACGGTGGAAGAGGTCTATGAGCCGTTCCTCATCATGGAGGGCTTTATCAAGCGCACGCCTCGTGGCCGTATGGTGACGGAGTTGGCATACAAGCACTTCGGACGCAATCCCTACAGCGGCAACATCATGGAACCCAGTCTGTTTTGAGGAGTTACTCTACGCGCCCCTTAGTCTGAGCGGAGCACATGCGAAACAAAAATAAAATGAAAATGAAAAACTGTCCTGAACCCCAGTCACCCGTCTTGGGCGGCACAGAACGCATAGGAGTATTTGTGGGGAGTTTCAACCCCTTCACTATCGGTCACCATAATATCGTGACACGTGCCCTGCCCCTGTTTGACCGACTGGTCATCGGCGTGGTGGGCGATCAGGTCCACAAACCCGGTATGCCGTCGGCTGATGAACGTATGGAAGCCATACGCCGCCTCTACCACGACGAGCCGCGTATAGAGGTAAAGCCCTACTACGGACTGGCCGTGGAATTCGCACGGCAGCAGGGTGCCCGTTTCATTGTCAAGGGGGTACGCTCTGTCAAGGATTTTGAGTACGAGCGTGAGCAAGCCGACATCAACCGCCAGATAGGCGGCGTGGAAACGGTGCTGCTCTATGCAGAACCGTCTCTCACGTCCGTCTCTTCTACGATGATTCGGGAATTACAGCACTTTGGTGCCGACGTATCGGCCTTCTTGCCTTAGTCTGTAGTCGAACCAAGTCTTAATAAGGCCAGGCGGCAGCTGCCGCACCCTCCGTAATACCCTCGTATGCCGGCGTACAGTAGATGGTCAGGGTGGCACGGTTGACGACGGTCATGATGCCGTCGGTGCCATTCTGGTTTGCCACGTTGATGTCCCATACCATAGGTACCATACCATTTGCCACTCCCTGCTGAACGACCGTCTTGTGGAAGAGCTTGATGCTGGCATCGTGCTCGGTCTGATTAGCCGGTAGCTTGCGCCAGTTAGCACCATATTCACCCATGATGACAGGGTAGCCCTTGTCGGCAAACTTCGTCTTCATTTTCTTGAACTGGCTCTGCAGGTGACTCTCCTCACCCCAGTTGGAATTGTAGTTCTTGTATTCACCGCTGACATGGTTGGCAGATCCCCAGAACCAGAAAGGCTGGTTGCCCTCCCAGACGCCCGTGAACTGGACGGGGTCGTAGTAGTGTACCTCGACCATGAGATAGCCGGTACCAGCGGGGTCGCTCAGTTTTGTCACATCGTACCAGTCGTCGGTCTTGGTGATGTCAGTACTTGGACCCTGTACGACGAGGGTACGCTTGGCATTGTTGCCACCAGTGGCACGTACGGCATTGATGAAGGCCTGCTCGTATGTCAGCAGGGCATTGGTCTTTGCCTGTGTGTCGCAGTTCGGTTCATTGAGTCCACCGAATATCAGATGGTCATCATAGTCCTTGAAGCGGTTGGCTATCTGTGTCCATAGTTTCTGCAGCTTCTCCGAGTTTTTGGTAACGGAGGCAGCAGAGATGTCGTCGAACGAGTTTTCGAGCCATCCGCCGTCCCAATGGTCGTTCACCAGCACATAGAGGTCAGCGGCTATACAGTAGTTGACGATTTCAGCCACACGGTTGAGCCACGCCTCGTCGATGGTCATCTCTGCCTCGTTGGTGATATGCCCCATGACCCATGCCGTAGGAATGCGCACCGACTTGAAGCCCTGCGACTTCACGAAGCTGATGATGTCCTGCGTGGTCTTGGTGCTCTGCCATGCAGTCTCGGTATTGATGCCGGCGTTCTTGTAGTTGTTGGCATTGTTGCCGCCCTCCATGGTGTTGCCCAGGTTCCATCCGGGCCACATCAGTTTGGCAATCTGCATGGCGTTCTTGGTGATGTCACCCGACGGGTCGGGGTCTGGTGTAGGCTGCGGCTCGTCGCCAGCCTCCTGCGTCACGCTGACGGTCTTGGTCTCTGTTCCGGCAGTGACGGTAATGATGGCTGTACGCTCCGCTGTGGTGGGGTTGGCATCCACGGTGACACTGATGGGCGTCACCTTCATGTTAGCCGACTGCGTACCTGTAGTTACTACGCACCAGTCGGCACTGCTCGTAGCAGAAGCCTGTACGGCCGATTGAGCACTGACGGTCTGCTTACCGCCACTCTTGGAGAACGACAGTGACGTGGGCGACACAATAAGCCCGCTGACGGAGCTACCGCCACTGTCACCATCGCCGTCGTCTCCACAGGCAGCAAAAGCTGTGGTGGCCAGGAAGGCCACCATCAGCATTAATAAATTCTTTACGTTTCTTGTCATGGATATATCCGTTTTGTTTAGAATAGCTTATCAACAGTCATCTTCACCGTGATGTTACTATTGAAGCCCAGTGCAGGGATGATGCCGTCGGCCGTCTCGCCAGCAAAGGCGGCATTGCCACGTGAGCCACCATAGGTGTTGTAAAGCTCTATGCGGTAAGTGCCGTTGTTCTCCAAATCACCACGGAGAATCTTGGAAGCGTCGAACGCCACCTCCTGACCATCGACAGCAACACTCTTCAGCGTCATGCTGGCATTCGGGCAGGCAGCTTTCAGTCCCTTGGCCTCGACAAGGTAAATCATACCATTGGCACGGGCACCGTCGAAACTGATGGTAAACTCCTTACCGGCAACGGGCTTGCCGTCGTCGAAGAGGCTGAAGCCCGTCGTGGCGTCAGGCCAGCTGCTGGCCCAGTTGCTGTCGCAAACGGTCAGCTCGAGGGTTGCTGCAGGCTTTGGAACAATGGTGAACAGCACCTCGATGCTCTCGTTGAAGCCCAGGGCAGGCTCCTTGGAGCTGTCTGTACCGCCGAAGGGACTGTCGTTGGCCGTTCCCTTGCCGTAGATATTGAACATCTCCACACGGAAGTTGCCGTTGTTCTCAATGTCGCCATAGTAGAACTTGTCACCATCGAAGGCAATGCTATGCCCATCGACCTTGATGTCGTCAATGCGAACCATGTATTCCGGGAACTTCTGCGACATGGCGATGGCATCCAGCAGGACAATCATACCATCGGCACGACTGCCAGAGAACTTCACGCTCTGCTGGGTACCGAAGTCACGAGGCAGCACGCTGACCTTGGCATCGGGCCAACTGCTTGCCCAGTTGCTGTCACAGATTGTAAACTGTACCTCAATGCCGCCATAGAGCGATTCGGGAACATAGTTGAACGATACCTGACTTGAGTTGCCGTCAATCATGATGGCCAGCTGCAGCGATGACTCGGTGAGCGAAAGGATGTTCAGCTTGGTACGGTAGTTCTCGCCACGTGCCATCTGAGTGGGGATGCCGAGAATATCCACTGAAAGCGTAATGGTCTTGTTTGTCTCGTCAACGGTATAGGTGCCTTCCTGGGTGGTCGGTGTACCGTCAGCGGCAATCTTGGTGACTACCACCTTGCCGTCTTCTGTGAACGTCATGGAACCGAAGTCGCGTGGCTCCTCGCCAACGATCCAAGAGTTACCGGCATAGTCAGCCTCCCATGCCCAGCTGTCACCCACCACGGGTTCTCCGTTGGTGACGGAGCGCCAGGAGTCGTCAGTGCCGTAGAAGTAAGCTGGTCCGGCAAAGAAGGCATGACTGCCGTCAGCACGCAGGTCGATGTGCCAGGTCTGGCAGAGCAAGGACTTGTCGAACTGTACGTTCTTCGCTGTAGATACAGGACGAATGGCAAGTCCGGTATAGACGGCCGACGTAGCCTTGTCACCGCCACTCTGCGAGAAGCGGTATGAGATGCAGGCAGTAGGCGTAGAGGGATTGATAGAACCTGTCATGTAGGCACCCAGGACACCCTGTCCGCCAATGGCATCGCCGGTACGCTCGCCACTGGCAGGCAAGAAGAGTTTATTGCCGTTAGGACCTGTGAATTCCAGTCCGGCAACGCCGTCCTTCTCCGTCCAGACATAAGAGCAGCGCTGGAAGAGTTCTTCAAACTCGCTGGCCGAAGGCAGTGTGGTCTGTCCGTAAATCTTGTTGGCCAGGTCATTGGCTGTACGATAGATGTCAGCCGAAGCATAGTCGGCAGCGTCCTGCGTATTGCAGGTTCCCGTTATATCACCGAAGCCGAACAGTCCGCCCAGTTGGTTCTCTGCTACTGCACCGAGATTGTACTTACACCACTTGGTGCTCAGTCCGAGGTCAACGAAGTCCTCGTTCACATCCAGCTGATGGGCTCCTGTGGTAAAGCTCTTCACGTCGCCGAACACAATACCTGAACCCAAGTCAAGGAAGGCGGCGTAGTAATAGGTTGTGCCAGGCAATAGTCCAGCCTTCGCCAGTGAGAAGGAGGCGGCAGCCTCCTGGGTAGTCACCTTCATGCCAGTGCGCACGTTCTCTACCTCTGGAAGTGTGGAGAAGACAATACCCGTCAGCAGTTCGCCTGAAGAAGGCATATCGGTGACGGAGCCTCCCAGTTGGGCAGACACCTGTGTCACGTTGGCAGCATCGGCCGTCGTCACCTTTGCATCGGTAGTCACCAGCGTCTTCATCTCACCGGTATAAGTCACCTTGCCCTGAAGGGTCAGCACAGCCTGGTAGTAATAAGTCTGGTCCTCCACCAGGTCCTCGATGGTGGTAGAGAACTCCTGTCCGTTCAGCGTGGTGACCGTTGTGGTCATGGCCTGTTCGGAAGGACCGAACCTGAAGGCCACCTGATAGGACGAGGAAGACATGCCGCTGAGGTTACCCTCCACTGTGGCGTGGAGGGTAGCCGTATTGGCCGTTACGTCAGAGGAACCTGTGGTTACGCCACTGACGAGGGTGCCTGTTGCCACGCTGTAGTCATCGTCGCTCGAGCAAGAGACGGCAAAGAGGGCAGCAGCCAGCGTCATCAGGCACGCAAATATCTTTGTTTTCATATCTAAATTCCTTAATTATTGTTCATGATTACTGTACTGTCATCTCGGTAACGTTCACTGTGACGTTGGGACACTTGCCCGTCTCGCCATCTGCCTCAATGTACTCAGCATCCTTGCCATTGAGCTTGTCGGCCACCGAGAGGATGTCAACGACAAACACGTTCAGGTCGGCGCTGGAGTACTTTGCTCCCGTGCTCAGTAGTTTGACGGTATAGGTGCCGTCGCCTGTCACTTGGGCATTGACATGCTGGATGCCGGACCCTTCCTCGTCGGCCGAGCCATCAAACTTCCAGTCGATGGAGCAGCCGATAGTAGCCGTAGCAGGTGCGGTGAGCTGCCCCAGGCCGCTAATGGTAAACGTGATGCTCAGTTCCTGCTTGAACTTCAGCTTGCTGGCATTGAAGGGAGGGTCGTTGTAGGTCTGACCGCCGTTGAATCCATACTGGTTGCAAAGCTCCAGACGGAAGTTGCCGTTGCCCTCAATGTCGCCATAGTAGAACTTCGAATTGTCGAAAAGCAACTTCGTAGGACCTGACGTGCCACCGCCGATGGGCTGTGCCACGAGGTTCATGATGACATATTGGTTCACCTCGCCGTTGGCATTCTTGCCGTCGGGCAGTCCTAACTGGAGGATGCCTTCTTCGGTGTCGATACCCATGACGTAGAAGGTGGTACCCTTCAGCTCAACGGGCTGCACACGGTTGGTAGAGACGGTGAAGAAGTTGATTTCCTGGTCGAAGGTGATGGCATTGCCGTTGAGCCTGTACTTGCCGGCAATCTCCGTGCCGTCGGCTTGTGTAGCGGTATATTCGCCCTCGTCGTCGGCAGAAGCCTCAAGCACCAGGGCTATCTCGTCGTAGCCGTCAGGAATGGGAGCCCACGACGGGTACTCGCTGATGGCGCTGAAGCCATTAGACTGCCACTCGCCGACAGCACCGTTCCACCAAGTCCAGTCGTAGGGAGCATCCTCGCTAATCTTATAGCTCTTTGAGGTGAAGGTAGTGACGGTCAGCAGGTCGTTGAGGTCGTTCCATGCCGGCTGAGTGATGGGTTTCTCCTCGAATCCCTGTTCCTCGTCGGTAGGCAGCAGGGACGGGTTTTCGTATGCTTCCTGCGAGATGAAGTTGAACACCAGCAGACAGGGACCCTCTGAGGAGTTGTCGCGCAGGGCGGCAATCTGCATGGTATGCTCGGTGAGCGAGAAGAGACGCAGGTTACTGCTCCAGTTGGTCACGATGGCATCGTAGGAACTCAGGTGCAGGATGTTAGCATCCGAGAGGGAGATGGTGTGGTCCTCCACGTTCAGCAGGTAGGTACCCGTATAGCTCTTGCCGTTGTCCAGGTCATTGACGGTCACGTGTGCGCCGTTCTTCAGGTCGAAGGTCATGGTACCGAAGTTCTTGGCTTCTGTAATCCATGAGTTGCCTGCCCAGTCGGCAGCCCAGCTCCAGGAGTCGGCACCCTCAGGGGCAGCAGCTCCGTGTGCGGTTTCCCAGTTGTCGTCGGTTCCATAGAAATAGAGTGGACCCACGAAGTACTTGCTGGAACCATTCTCGTCGAGGTCGAGTACCCAGGTTTTCGACTGTCCCACGCCTCCGGAGATAAAATCCCAAAGCACGTCAGTCAGCAGGTCAGGATTCACGTTATTAAGGGTAAAGGTATAGGGAGCACCATAGACGACACCGCCACGGGTTTCCACGCCGAAAGACACCTCATAGGTTCCGTCGAACGGAATACGCAGGGTGACTTCTCTCTCCTGTGAACGCCCCTGCGGGTGCGTCCAACAGACATTGTACTTGTCGGCCATCAGGCTCTTCAGCACCACCGTGTTGGTGGTCTGGTCAACAGTCACGCTATAGGCAATACCCTCAGCCAGGTCCTCCGGTGTCACGTCCTTGTTTCCCAGGTCGTAGCTGTCGGGCGTACAGGCAGCCAGCAAGAGTGCTGCTGTTGCCATGAACGAAAAGAATATCTTATTGATTTTCATTTTGTCAATTATCAATTATCAATTATCAATTGTCAATTATTACCATCCCGCATTCTGCTTCAGCACATTGTTTGACAGCTGAATCTGGGTGAGCGGAATTTGGCAGAAGCCGCGTTTGGCAGAGATATTGCTGGCCGTAATGGTCACCTGGTCTTCGTTGCCGCCGCTGAGCACGTTCTCACTGCTGGCAGCAATGGTAGTGGCAGCCACGTCAACGCCCTGACGGAGCAGATCCCAATAGCGGATGCCCTCGAAGGCAAACTCCAGGTGACGCTCCTCCATGATGTTGTCTTTAGTGGCAGCCTTCTCCTTATAGTATTCGTTGATGACTGGTAGTCCGAGGAGGTCTTCCGTGAAGGCACGCTGACGCACCTCGTTGAAGTAGCGTTGAGCGTTGGGGCTGCCCAGCTCAGCTGCCATCAGCAGCACGTCGGCATAGCGTATCAGTACGTAGTCGATGGGCTGTGAAATCTGGAAGTCGCCAGCCATCACGTCGTTATAGTAGTGCGTAAGCGACCACGAACCGTCTTCGCCCTGGAACCACTTGGAGAGCGCTGTGTATTTTTTGTTGAAGTAGCCCGTGTATTCACGCTGGTCGGGCAGTGCCTTCTTGTATTCTGCCATATCGGCGATTCCCTCGTTGGCCAGGTCGATGACCGAAGCCGAACGGCGTTGGTCGCCGGCGCTATAGCTGTTGACGGTCTTCTTCGAGACGGTAGCGCCGCCCCATCCCTGTCCGTAAGGCGCCTTGAACGTGCCGCCGCGGATGGAAAACATCTGAATGCCGTTGTTGCCGCCGGAGTTGCCGTTGTAGTCAGAGGTGTAGTTGAACTTCATGCTGAGCACGGTTTCCTCGTTGCCATTTCCGGCATAGGTGGAAATTTCCTTCCAACTACCTGAGGCATCCTGCTCAAACTCGGTGCTTGCGGCACGCCACAGGTTCTTGTAGAGAGGTACCAGGTCGTACTCACCGCTGTTGATGATATCCTCCAACCCCTGCAGGGCCTCGGCCTTGGTCAGTGTGCCAGGCTCGCCGCCATAGACACCATTATAGAACAGATAGACACGAGCCAGAAGAGCCTTGGCGGCATAGCGGGTGATGCGGCCGTCGCTGTTGGCAGCATCCGCCTTGGGGTAAGCATTGGCGGGAATATTCTCCGCAGCATACTTCAAGTCTTCCACTATCTGTGCATACACTTCGGCAGGCTCAGCCTGCGGCACGTTCTCGGTAGTGGGAACGGTGAGCAGGGGCACGTTCTCAAAGAGGCGCACCAGGTCGAAATAGAGAATGGCACGCATGGCGCGGGCCTCACCCATCAGCTTGCCCTTGGTTTCTTCGCTGTTCCAGGCAATCTCCTCCTCGTGCGAGAGCAGCTCGTTGACGCGGTAGATGGCCTGATAGTAATAGGTCCACAGATTGTTGTGCAAGTTCACTTGCGAGGGGTCCTGGTTAATGTCGAAACGGTCCATGACCTGCGAGTTACGGGCATCGTTGGCGCCCGTACCTCCGAAGCAGTCGTCGGCCATCAGTTCCGAGGCATAGTGGAACGAGAAGGTAGGTCCAAAGGACACCGTACACTGCCATCCGTCGTAGCATCCAATGAGTGCACGGGCAGCATCGGTCTCGGTCTTATAATAGTTTCCTGTGGTGGTCTCTGTCTTGGACGAAACATCCAGGAAACTCTCGCCGCAAGAAACCAGTCCGAAGGACAGCAAACCGAGTGCGGCTATATTGAATATTGTTGTTTTCATCATCTTTTTCTCATTTATTAATGGTTAGAACTTCAGATTCACACCCACCAGATAGGTGCGGGGACGAGGATAGTAGCCCAGGTCAACACCGCTGACCCATCCGTCCATACCGTAGCCAATTTCCGGGTCCATCCCGTCGTACTTGGTGAAGGTAAGGGCGTTCTGTACCTGGAAGTAGAGACGTGCCTGAGAGAGATACTGGCACCTGAGGAGTTTGGCGAAGTCATAGCCCAGCGTGATGTTGCTGATACGAAGGAAGTCGCCATCGTGAATGAACAAATCAGAGAACTGGTAGTTGATGTTCGTGTTCGTCACACGTGGTATCTTGTTGCTGGTGCCTTCACCTGTCCAACGGTCAAGAATGGCCGTCGTATAGTTGGCTGTCGTAGAACCCACGTTGCGGTAGCTCTGCACAATCTTGTTACCAGCCTGTCCATTGGCGGTCACTGAGAAGTCGAGCCCCTTCCAGTCAAGTCCGAGAGAGAAACCATAGGTGAAGTCGGGCATGCCATTACCCAGGTTCACCTTGTCGGCATCGTTAATCTGACCGTCGTGGTTCACGTCGTAATACTTCACGTCACCAGGTTTCACGTCCGACTGTAGCACACCATTGCCGGCTGCAATCCAGCTGTTGATGTCCTGCTGGTTCTGGAAGATGCCTGCGGTCTTGTAGCCCCAGAAGTAACCAATGGGTTCACCGTTCGAGGCACGGTAGAACTCGGTGGAGTTGTCGTACAGCATGTTGGCACGACCATGGATGATACCATCCTCGTTGGGGATGTTACCCACCTTATTCTTATTGTAGGCACCATTGAGGTTGACGTAGTAGTTGACGTTGCCAATACGGTCGTTCCAACTCAGTCCGAGTTCCACACCTGTATTCTTCACGTCACCACCATTGATATAGGGGGCACCCGTACCTACTGTCGCCAGGATTGGCGGCTGAACCAGCCAGTCCTTCGTCTTCTTCACGTAGAAGTCGAAGTTGACATTCAGGCGCTGGTGCAGGAAGCGTGCGTCGAAACCAACGTCAAACTGCTCAGAGGTTTCCCATGTGATGTTCTCGTTAGCCAGACGGCTGGGATAGGAGCCGTAGATGTCGGCATCGCTTCCTAATTTATTGCCGAAGTTGTAGTAGATGTTCGAGGTAGTGATGGGGGCGGCATACATATAATTGCCGATGTTCTGGTTACCCACCTGTCCCCAGCTGGCACGAATCTTGAAATAGTCCATCACCTTCAGCACTGGTTCCATGAATTTCTCGTTAGTAACAACCCAACCGGCAGACACAGAGGGGAACCAGCCGTAGCGGTGACCCTTGGCAAAGCGACTTGAACCGTCGCAGCGCAGGGTGGCAGTGGCCATGTAGGTCTCCTTCCAGTTCCAGCTGACACGTCCGAAATAGCTGACCATGCGTTCCTCGTCCCGGGGCGAGCCGCTGGCACTCAGTCCGTCCTCGCTCTTTTGTGCCGTGCCGTTGCTGACGTAGGCATAGCGCCAGGTGTCGAAACCCTCGCGCAGAGAACCGTTGGCGGCATAGAGTGAAGAGCCCTCGGTACGATACGACTCCATACCGATCATGGCATCGATGGAGTGCTCCTTGACCTTCAGCAGATAGCTCAGCGTGTTGGTCCAGGTAATGCCGAAACCGTCGCTCTTACTTTGGCTGGCACTCGTGCGCGTATCATTATTACTATAGATAGAGAAGTGGTACAACGGGGTGAAGCTGCGGTAGTCGTTGGAGTCGTACTTCACACCCAGCGTGGTGCGGTACTTCAGGTTCTTGATGGGCTCCAGTTCAGCATAGACATTAGCCGTAACCGTGACATTCTGCGTCTTGTTGTTCGTATTGGTCATCATGGCTCCATAAGGGTTACCATCGGCATTGTACCAGTCGCTGTCGCTGGTGTCGTTGAAGGGACTTCCGTACTTGCCGTTATCGCTATAGATGGGGGCAATGGGTGAGGTTCCGAACGCGGATCGTAGCGTGTTGTTGTACTGGTCGCCCACGTTGATGCCGCGCCGTGTATAGTAGATGAAGCTGACCTGCTCGCCAATCTTCAGGAAATTGTCAATAACCTTGTATTCTGAGTTCACACGGAAGTTGTAACGCTCGTAGTTGGAGACATCCCTGCCGCCCACAATACCTTCCTGGTTCATGTAACCTAGGGTGAGCGCATAGTTACCTTTCTGACTGCCACCAGTTATTCCAACGTTGTAACTCTCGGTCTTTGCACCATTCTTGAACATGGCATCCACCCAGTCGGTGTCTATCACGCCCAGTTTATTGCCTTCGGCATCATAGTTCCAGATGCTCTGCAGTCCGTCCCAGTTGTAGGCAGCACCACCGGAGTTGATGTTCTGCTCGTCCATGATAGTCATGTACTGCTGGGCATTGAGCATCTTAGCCTTGCGGGCAGCATACTGCCAACCCATGTAGCCGTCGAAGCTGACAATGGCACGTCCCTCCTTACCACTCTTGGTGGTAACGAGTACCACACCATTGGCTGACTGCGAACCATAGATGGCTGCTGAGGCAGCATCTTTCAGTACGTCAATCGACTCAATGTCGGCTGGATTTAGCGTAGCAATGTCACCACGTACACCATCGATGATGTACAGCGGACCACTGGAACCCGTTGTTCCAAGACCGCGGATGTTGACCTTCAGTCCCTCGCCAGGCTGACCCGACTGCGAGATAATCGTCATACCGGGAGTCTGACCCTGCAGGGCCTGCAGCGGGTTGGTGGTGTTGAGCTTCGCCACATCGTCACCCTTCACCTGAAGCGTGGCACCGGTTACCAGTTTTTTCTTCTGGACACCATAGCCAATGACCACCACTTCATCGAGCGACGCACCGTCCTCCTCCAGTGAAATGGTCAGGTTGTCACCCGTCACTTTTACGTTCTTGGTAACATAACCAATGTAAGACACGATAAGGGTGTGGCCCTCTTCGGCTTCGATTTTGAAATTACCATCAAAATCAGTGGCGGCTACGGCATTGGTCTGCTGCACCTTGATGGTAGCACCGATAAGCGGCTCACCGTCGGCAGCAGAAATAACCTGTCCCGTAATCGTCTTTGCACTAAGAGTTCCCATCCCGTTACCAAACGTTGCCTGAGCCGCTAAAAAAACGACTGCAAGGGCAATTCTACAGAGCATACTAACTCTGTAAAACCTGAGAGAATCTTTTCTCATAGTTACATAATTTGTTAATGTTGGTGTAGTTAAATAATAGTTTTGGTTAAATTTTTGACGCTGCAAAGGTACTATTTTTTTGACAAAAAGAAAGTTTTTTTGAAAAAAAATATACACATGTCCAAAAAAATACGGTATCTCTGCCCGATTGTTAATGTTCCCTAATAATGCGGACGCACTTTTAGACATTGTCAACAACAGTTCGTCATATTTATATTTTAACCTATTATTATATATGAAAGATTTTAATTACTATGCACCAACGGAAGTGGTGTTCGGCGAACAGTCAGAGGAGCAAGTGGCTCGTCTGGTAAAGAAGTATGGCGGCACGAAAGTGCTGGTTCACTATGGCGGGAAGAGTGCAGTACGCTCGGGGCTGCTTGACAAGGTATGTAGCCTGTTGGAGGAGAATGGCATTGAGTATGTGAAATTAGGCGGCGTAGTACCCAATCCCCGTCTCTCGTTGGCACAGGAGGGCATCAGGCTTTGCCGTCAGGAAGGTGTTGACTTCCTCCTCGCCGTGGGTGGCGGCAGTGTCATAGACTCGGCAAAATGCATTGCCTATGGTGTATGCTACGAGGGCGACGTATGGGACTTCTACTTGGGTAAGTCAACGCCTACAGCCATGCTGCCCTTAGCCTCGGTGCTGACTATTCCCGCTGCTGGCAGCGAGATGAGTGAGTCGAGCGTCATAACCAACGAGGACGGCGACGTTAAATTAGGCTACAGCAACGACCTGTCACGACCGAAGTTTGCCATCATGAACCCACGACGCACCTTCACGCTGCCTCCCTACCAGACGGCAGCTGGTGTCACAGACATGATGATGCACACCATGGAGCGCTACTTCACCAAGGACGATGACATGGACCTGACAACCGAGGTGGCAGAGGCTATGTTGCGCAGCATGAAGGATGCAGTGTTTGCCGTGCTAAAGAATCCCGAGGACTACCGCTACCGCGCCCAGATTATGTGGGGTGGCAGTCTGATGCACAACGGACTGACAGGCTGTGGCATCAGCGATGACTGGGCTACCCATCAGTTGGAGCATGAGCTGAGTGGCATGTTTGACGTGACGCATGGCGCCGGGTTGGCTGCCATCTGGCCCAGCTGGGCTCGCTACGTGATGCATGAGAACTTGAGTCGCTTTGTACGCTTTGCCGTCAACGTAATGGATGTGCCTAACGACTTCACCGACCCCGAAGGCACCGCCCTCAAGGGCATTGAAGCCATGGAGCGTTTCTACCATGCTATCGGCATGCCCATCAACATCAAGGAACTCATTGGTCGTGACATCACCGACGACGAGATTCGTGAGATGACCCGTAAGTGCAGTCGTGACTATACCGCTACCTGTGGTTGTCTGAAGGTACTGAAAGCCGAGGATATGGAGGCTATCTATCAGATGGCACGTGGATAGTTGACGGTCTAAACAGATGTTCAGTTAGGATAATATCTGCAAAAATAAATCCGAATCCACAAAAGGATTCGGATTTATTTGTACCTTTGTGCCAGAAAAAGAAAGACTTAATAAATAAACCATTGTTTAATAACCATTCATAAACTTTAAAAGAAAATGAAAAGAATTAATGTAAAAGTTGCAGTCCTGCTGTTGTGTGGCTGCTTTGTTTTCAGTTCGTGTATCGGTTCGTTCAGTCTGTTCAACTCTTATGCCAAGTGGCAGCGTACTATGACGAGCAACAAGTTCGTAAACGCTATTGTGGGCTTCGTCCTGATGCCTATCGCTGGTTCTGTCAGTCTTTTGGTGGATTCACTGGTTCTGAATACCATCGAGTTCTGGACAGGAGAGAATCCGGTGACTGCCAATGTCGGCAAGACCAAGAACGTGTTAGGTTCTGATGGTGTACTCTATGCTGTTACGACGCTGAAGAACGGCTATGAGATCAAGTCTCCCGAGGGTGAGGTTACCTATTTCTACTACGACAAGAAGTCGAATGTCTGGTCATGTGAGCAGGATGGCGTCAAGAAGGATGTCTTCCGTTTCAATGAAGACGGCACAATGACTGTTGTCATGCAGGATGGTCAGCAAATGACAGTTTCCCCCGATGAGGCCGGTCTCTATGAGGTACGTATGGCCGTCAACGGAGGAAACTATTTCGCTATGCGTTAATATTGTTGGCAGGACTACTTTACCCGCCATACGTTGAGCACAATGCCCTGGAACTGCTGCGTCCATTCAGGAGCGCAGACGAACAGGGCATTGTTCAGCCATGCATATTTACTGTCGGCAGGAGCTTCGAATTGCGGTGCGGCCTTGAAGTAGAACGACGGATTTCCGTCGGCATCCTTTCCCGTGAAAATAATTCCACGGTTGCGAACGTGGATATACACACCGTCATCGGTAAGAATACTATAGATGGCTTCCAGCTCCGTGCGTGAGCCATCGGCGCTGGCTAACTGATAGTCAGCGCCACCGTTGACGATGGTGCCTTTCAGACGCGGTCCTTCAAAGTTGCCGCCCGTAATGGGTATCACGACACGGCGTCCGTGCTGGCTGCCCTCGATGGTGTAGGGCTGGTCGAGTGTCACCCGCAGCTGTAGGGCAAACTCCAGTTCCGGGGTATTGGTGGGAGGATACGTTTGTGCACTGAGAACCATGACCATGGCCGAGAACAGTGCAGTGAAAAACATTTTCTTCATCTTTCCTTTTCGTTTTCGTATTTCGTTTTCGTTTTCGTACTTCGTAACCCGTAAGCTACTGCCCCAGGAAACTGCGTAGGTGACGGGCGTATGCTTCGGGATAGTCGGTGTATGACCGCGCATGCTCTGTGCCCTTGGTCACCCAGAGTTGCTTCACGCCTTGCTTGGTTTCGTACAGCGGATAAACCATGCTGGAGGGTACGAAAGTGTCGTGGTCGCCATGAATGAAAAGCATGGGGTACGGGCACTTGCCGACCTGACTGATGGGGGCCGCCTCACCAAACGACCAACCATAGCGCAGGCGGCAGAGCAGCGACGTTGTGTACATGAGCGGGAAGTCCGGAAGCCCGAACTCTTCGCCTATTTCATAGTGAAATTCATCCCAGACGCTGGTGTATCCGCAGTCTTCCACAAAACGGACGGTCCGGACGCAGGCTGGCATCGGCTCGCCAGAGACGTTCATGGTGGTGGCGGCTCCCATGGAAATGCCGTGTACCACAAAGTCGTCGGCGCCAAACAGACGGGAGGCTACTTGCATCCAGTGGAGCACGTCGTGGCGATCGTGCCACCCCATGCCGACGGCATCGCCTTCGCTCAGCCCGTGGGCATGGAGGTCGGGCATCAAGACATTATAGCCCAGCTGTCGGTGGTAAAGACGGGCAATGTTGAAGAATTTGATGGCACTGTCGCGCCACCCGTGTACAACGATGGCTACCTGCTGACTACTGTCGCGGCGGACATAGTAGGCATGATGGCGTTCGCCGGAAGGCATGGTGACAAAGGTGTCACGCAGCGCCTGACAGGCCTTTAGGCTGTCGAGCCACGGCTTAACCTCCGGATGATCTTCTACCAGTTGTCGGAAGCACGCTGCCGTGTCAGTCCGTTGCGCGTCAGGAGCCAACGAATAGTCGAGCATGTAGAAGCTGCCACCTATGGTAGCCACTGCGAACACGCCAAGGATGATAGCCAGTGTGATGAAAATACCCTTTTTCATACTTTCTTGCCTGCAAAGATACAAATTAATTCGTTATTCATCATTCATAATTTGTAATTATTTTATACCTTTGCCAGCAAAATAAAAACTAAATGGCTTATCTGGGAGAACTTATATCTATTGGCGTCGCCTTTTCATGGACGGCAACGGCATTGTTGAGCGAGTTTGGCAGCAAACGTTTGGGCAACTTGACGCTCAATGTGCTGCGTATGGCGCTGGCGTTGCTCTTCTCCCTTGTACTCTTTTGGGTGGTCATGGGTTCGCCCCTGCCGCCCATAGGTTCCATGGAGGCCTGTGGGTGGATGCTGCTGTCTGGATTAGTGGGCTATGTCATAGGCGACTTCTGTCTCTTTCAGTGCTATATCATCATCGGTTCCCGCTACGGACAGTTGTTTATGACACTGGCACCACTGTCGGCGGCCTTGATGGCATGGGTGACGTTAGGTCAGCAGATGACGATGATGAGTATCGTTGCCATGTTGGTAACACTGACGGGTATCGGTATCTCTGTCATAGGTCGTGGAGAGCATCATAAGGTATCATTGAAACTCCCTGCCAATGGAGTGCTTTTTGCCGTCGGAGCCGCTATTTGTCAGGGTGTCGGACTTGTGTTGAGCAAGATAGGCATGGACCACTACCAGACTACTGACATGCCCGAATGGCTGATACCTTTCAGTGCCAATTTCTTCCGTTGTGTAGCCGGTATCATTGGCTTTATGCTGTTGCTTTATTGGCACGAAGGCTTTGCTCCGCTTCGTACGGCGATGCATGACCGTAAGGGACTTACCGTAGCCACGGCTACTACCGTTTTCGGGCCCTTTGTGGGTGTCGGTTTCTCGTTGATGGCCGTTCAATATACCGATGCAGGTATTGCCTCGACGCTCATGGCAATGACACCGGTCATCATCCTACTACCTTCCTATTGGCTGTTTGGTCAGAAAATCACGTGGCGCTCTGTCTTGGGTGCCTTGATTTCCGTTGTGGGTGTCAGTTTGTTCTTCCTCTTCGACTAAGATAAGAAATAAATTGTATCAGAAGTGTACTGAATGACAAATTATTTCGTATCTTTGCATCGTGAAACGCATGTCATGGATGTTGTTGCTGATGCTGCTGCTGGCTTTCGGATGTCGGCAGGAGGAGCCGATGGCGGTAGAGAATGCCGTCTATTATTGGCGTACGGAGTGGCAGCTGGACTCCACGGAGGTGGACTTCCTGAGTCGTTATGACATTCATAAGGTGTATTGCCGCTATTTCGATGTGGTGATGGCCGACAGCGTTCCCGTACCCAATGCGACCATCACGTTCGACGGGGAGGTGCCTCAGGGGGTGGAAATCATTCCAACCGTCTATATTACCGAGGACTGTATGCACCAGCGGCACAGCGGATTGGCCGACAGGCTGGTCAGCAGGATTCTCCAGATGAACAAGACGAACGACATCAGCGGCACGAGAGAGTTACAGATAGACTGCGACTACACGGCACGAAGCCTGCATACCTACTATGACTTCCTCAGTGAGGTCAGAAAACTGGCGGCCGACCGGGGACTGCGACTCTCGACAACCATTCGGTTGCACCAGCTTTCCATGCCTGTGCCGCCTGCTGACTATGGGGTGCTGATGGTGTATAACACGGGTGACCCAAGAAAGTTCATGGAGCGTAACCCCATACTGGATATGCGCGACGTACAGCCCTACCTGCCAAAGGTGGATGACTACCCGCTGCCACTGGCTGCCGCCTATCCGGTGTATCGCTGGCAACGTACCATTCATGGTGTCAACGTGGAACATGAGGTGACCGCAGAGGAGATACTGCAGGTGAAGGAGGCACTGGAAAAGCAGCGCCCCGGACTGCGCCGCACCATACTGACCTATCATTTGGACAATGAGAATATTAACAGATATAAACCAAAAACCTATGAAGCGATTTATCATCATTAGTACAATGCTGGCAGCGATATGCTGGCAGCAGGCTGTAGCATGCATCTGGTTTGACAGCCACAACAGTTACTTATTCAGAGTCTGCAACGAAGAGAGTTTCAGCGACCGTGTGAATAAGATTACCCTCGACAACTGGAAGGCCTATCTGGGCTCCACTCAAGAGTACTACTGGTTTGATGCGGAAGAAATCACCAACTTTGCCCGGCAGAAGGGCGACGACCTGATGGTGAGCTACGTACAACAGCTGAGCAAGTACCTGGAATGTGTCGATGAGGTGAGAGCCGAGCAATGGGACTACCCCTCAAAGGAAGACATCAACAAGCGCAAGCAGAAACTGACGGCGATACGTACCTACGCCCAAAGTAAGCTGAAGTCGAAGCTGCGCAGCCAGCACGCGCTGCTCTTCATGCGCTGTAACATGATGCTGGGGCGCCATGCCGAGAACGTCACCTTCTGGGAACAGACCGCCAGCCAGTATATTGAGACGGTCTATAAGGACATGATGAAGAATATCTATGCCGGAGCGCTGTATAAAACAGGTAAGGGCGATGCTGCCGGACAACTCTTTGCCGAGATGGAAGACTGGAACAGCCTGATGACACAGTACTACAAGAAACGCTCATTTGCTGCTATCCGTCAGGAGTACCTGCGCGATGCCAACTCTGCCGTACTGCCGTTCCTGCTACAGGACTTTGTCAATAATGCCCAGGAGGCTGCCGACGCTATGGATGGCGACAGCTTCCAAGGCAAGCTGTTTGTGCGCGACATTACCCGCAACGAGGCGCAGCAGATGGTACAGTTCGCCGGACAGGTAGCTCGCGAGGGGAAAACCCGGACACCAGCACTGTGGAAGACGGCACAGGCATGGCTGGAATTCCTCTTCGGACAGCGTCAGCAGGCGCTGACCGATGCCCAGGCGGCCGTTGGAATGGAAGGCACTGAGAAAATGCGTGACGTAGCCCGCATCATACTGTTCCATGTCAAGTCAGCTGAAAGTCCGCTGACACCAGCCTTCGACGACTATGTAGCCGGGGAACTGGAATGGTTGAAGACGAAGAAGTACGGCCAGGCACTGGACCGCACGGTCGTTCAGGTGCTTTTGGACAAATATCAGCAGGCCGACAGAAAGGAAACGGCCTATGGCCTGATGCGATTCATTGGCTCATACCAGTATGAAGTGGAAGTGGAGAAGATGAGTGCCAGTGAGCTGCTGGCTCATCTGGACAACCTGAAGAAAACACCGCGAACAGCCCTGGAGCGTGTGCTGAAACAGGACAACACAGGGATGTCAGAGCAGGCACTGACAGACCTGATAGGCACGAAATACCTGCGTGAGCAGCAGTGGCAGCTGGCACAGCAATGGCTGGCAAAGGTGCCGCTGGCCTACTATAACGAGAAGGGCTACGCCATCTATGCCGCCAAACGACGCTACACTGTGGAGCCTTGGATAACACGCCAGTGGCTGCCCTTCGGAATGGAGTGGGACCACGAACCCGTCAACCTGAAGTCGAACCCGAAACTGGACTTCGCCCGTGAGATGGAGAAGATGGAAGGCGAACTGAACGTGCTGACGGGAAAGGCACGCGAGCTGCGGTGCTACGAGCTGGCTGTGCGCTATGCTCAGGCTTGCATAACGGGTGACTGCTGGTGGTTGCTCTCCGACAGCAAGAGCTCAGCAGACACTGCCGAAGACGACAATACAGGCTATACGAAACGTGCCGTCAACTATCTGCAGCAGGTCAGCCGCAGCAGCGACACACAGCTGAAGGAACGGGCGCTCTTTGCCCTCTCCTATGTCTATATGCACCCTGACCAGTGGTTTACGCTGGAGTGGGACGGAGCGACAGGCGAATACAGCCGTCTGGCGAACCCACAGACCAGCCAGTACAAGGCATTTGCCACGCTGTTGCAGTTTGAGAAGGGCAATGCCCATACCAGCGACTATGTGTCACGCTGCGACGAATACGTTCAGTTCAAGCATCTTTACCGCTAAGCGTGAACGAACAGACACAGGATTTCGTCCGTAAACATCGGGAAGACGATGTGCGCCGGCTCGCCCTCAAGGGAGCCGGCGCACCGGACGTGGACCTGCCCGTCGCCCTACAGCAGATAGCCGGTTGGCAAACGGCACGACGGAAACTGCCGACATGGGCCGCAAACGAGGACGTTGTCTATCCTCCGCACCTGAACATGGAACAATGTTCCAGTGAACTGACGGCACGCTATAAAGCCTCCCTCGTCCCTTCACCCTCCACCCTCCGCCCTTCACCCTTCACTCTCATCGACCTGACAGGAGGCTTCGGGGTGGACTTCTATTTTATGGCGCTGTCGGTGGCATCACGTACCAGCGGGGCAGAAGGCAGGCTTCTCTACGTAGAACAGAATCCCGAATTGTGTAAGCTGGCAACACACAACTTCCGTGTCTTAGGACTGGACTGTGAAGTGGTTTGCGGTTCTGCTGAAGACGTACTCCAACACATTGATCATGTCAGCTGTATATACCTGGATCCTGCCCGTAGGGACAATCACGGTGGACGGACGTATGCCTTGGAAGACTGCACACCCAACGTACTGGAACTCCAGGAATACCTGTTGCAAAAGGCCGACCGCATCATACTGAAACTCTCGCCCATGCTGGACTGGCACAAGGCGGTAAGCGACCTGAAGAAGGTGTCGCAGGTACATATTGTCAGTGTGCAGAATGAGTGCAAGGAGTTGGTGGCGGTCATCGATTCATGCAAGAAAGGGGAAGGGAGGAACGAAGAGGGAGAAGTCCAACTGGTATGTGTGAATCTTTTGTCCAATGGTACAGAACAGCGGTTTGAAACGCTTCTCACCCCTCCTGCCTCCCCATTCCTTTCTCGGGCGAACACGCCTCGACGTTTCTCCCCCCTCGATAATCCCCCTTCATGGAAATACCTCTACGAGCCGAACGCCAGCATCATGAAGGCAGGGTGCTTTGAGGAACTGGCGCAAGCGTATGCCGTCCGTCAACTGTCACCCAACAGCCACTTGTTTGTTTCCAATGACCCGGTGCCAGACTTCCCTGGACGTGGCTTTCTGGTGGAGCGGGCGACGACGCTGAACAAACAAGAACTGAAGGCGGCACTAACAGGAATGGAACGGGCTAACATCACCGTCAGGAACTTTCCCATGAGCGCAGAGGAACTGCGCAAGAAGCTGCGACTGAAGGACGGCGGCGAGGAATTTATTTTCGCCACAACCCTCGCTGACGGGGGCAGGATGCTTTTCATTTGTCGCAAAATAGCTTAAAAAACACTACTTTATTTTGGTTTTCTCTCTTTTTTTACTATTTTTGCAACGTAATATGGCTTAAAAGAGAGGATACATGTCAGCAATAGAAATCAGAAAAGTGACAGACAGGAAAGGGCTTGACGCCTTCATCCAGTTCCATTACGACCTGTATCGGGGTAACGAGTATGATGCACCCAACTTGTATAGCGATGAAGTCCATACGCTGAGCAAGGATAAGAATGCGGCTTTCGAGTTCTGCGAGGCCGATTATTTTTTAGCCTATCGTGACGGCAAGGTCGTAGGGCGTGTTGCCGCCATCATCAACCACCGGGCTAACGAGGCATGGAACCGCAAGAGCGTGCGCTTCGGATGGATTGACTTCGTTGACGACTTGGAGGTGTCGCGTGCCTTGTTGGATGCTGTCATGGAATGGGGACGCGAAAAAGGCATGACAGAGGTGGTCGGGCCGTTGGGGTTCACCGATATGGATCCCGAAGGCATGCTCATAGAAGGCTTCGACCAGTTAGGCACGATGGCCACTATCTATAACTACTCCTACTATCCCAAGCATATTGAGCAGATGGGCGACTGGACCAAGGATAATGACTACGTGGAATACAAGCTCATCGTACCCAAGGAGGGCATGCCGGAGAAGTTCCGCAAAGTGGCAGAATTGGTGATGAAACGCTATAACCTGCACCCCATGCACCCCAAGCGCAGCCAGGTGTTTGGAAAAGAACAGTATGGCCGTAAGGTGCTGGACGTAGTTAATAAGTCGTTCGGCCACTTGTATGGCTATTCACAGATGACGGAGCGGCAGATTGACGAGTATTTGAAGATGTATTTCCCCATGCTCGATATGGACATGCTCTGTCTGATAGAAGACTGGAACACCCCCAACCACGAGGTGATTGGCGTAGGAATCAGCATTACCAACATGACCCGGGCCCTGCAGAAGTGCCGCAACGGACGGCTGTGGCCCTTCGGATGGTGGCACTGCCTGAGGGCACTGAAGTTTCATAAAGCGGAATGCCTGGACCTCATGCTCATCGGCATCCTGCCCGAATACCAGCAGAAAGGTGCCAATGCCCTTTTGTTCTACGACCTCATTCCCTGGTACCAGAAGTTTGGTTTTAAGTGGGGAGAGACCAATGTAGAGATGGAAACAAACGAGAAAGTACAAAGCCAATGGCAATATCTGGAACACATACGCCACAAGCGTCGCCGTTGCTATAAGAAGATTATTTAAAGATATGAGCGAAGAAATAACCAATCAACCCCAAGACTATAGTGAGATTAATATTAAGACGCTGACGGGTACCGAGCATATCCGGCTACGTCCTGGCATGTATATTGGACGACTGGGCGACGGTTCGCTTCCCGAGGACGGCATCTACGTGTTGCTGAAGGAAGTCATCGACAACTCCATCGATGAATTTAAGATGAATGCCGGCGACCGCATCGAGATTATGGTGGAAGACCATCTGCGGGTCAGCGTCCGCGACTATGGACGTGGCATACCGCAGGGCAAGATGATAGAAGCCGTCAGCGTGCTCAATACCGGCGGCAAGTATGACTCCAAGGCTTTCAAGAAGTCCATTGGACTGAATGGTGTAGGCGTGAAGGCTGTCAATGCTTTGAGCAAGCACTTCGAAGTCCATAGCTTCCGCGACGGCAAGGTACGAAAGGCAAGTTTCGAGTATGGCAAACTGGTGAGTGACGTAACGGAAGACACGCAGGACGAGAATGGCACATACATCTTTTTCGAGCCGGACAACGACCCGAAGCTGTTCAAGGATTATCAGTTCCACGACGATATTGTGGAGAACATGCTCCGCAACTATACCTACCTGAATACCGGACTGACCATCATGTATAACGGTCGCCGCATCCTTTCACGACACGGACTGGAGGACTTGCTAAGCGACCGCATGACCAACGATGCGCTTTATCCCATTATCCACCTGAAGGGTGACGACATCGAGATAGCCTTCACCCATGCCAACCAGTATGGTGAGGAGTACTACTCGTTTGTCAACGGACAGCACACCACACAGGGCGGCACACACCAGAGTGCCTTCAAGGAGCATATTGCCAAGACCATCAAGGAGTTTTTCGGCAAGTATGAGTATGGTGACATCCGAACGGGTATTGTGGCCGCTATTGCCATCAATGTGGAGGAGCCGGTCTTTGAAAGCCAGACAAAGATAAAACTCGGCTCGACGGTGATGGCTCCTGACGGCGACACCATCAATAAATATGTAGGCGACTTCATCAAGCAGCAGGTCGATAACTACCTGCATATCCACAGTGACGTGGCAGAGGTGATTGAGCAGAAAATCAAGGACAGCGAACGGGAACGCAAGGCCATTGCCGGCGTGACAAAACTGGCACGCGAGCGAGCCAAGAAAGCCAACCTGCATAACCGCAAACTGCGTGACTGCCGCATCCATTTCAGCGATGCCAAGAACGACCGCAAGGAAGAGTCGAGCATCTTCATTACCGAAGGTGACTCTGCCAGCGGAAGCATCACCAAGAGCCGCGACGTCAACACACAAGCCGTATTCTCACTACGAGGCAAACCTCTCAATACCTTCGGACTGACCAAGAAGGTGGTCTATGAGAACGAGGAATTCAATCTGCTGCAGGCTGCCCTCGACATTGAGGAGGGACTCGACACGCTGCGCTATAACAAGGTCATCGTGGCTACTGATGCCGATGTCGATGGCATGCACATCCGACTGCTCATCATCACGTTCTTCCTACAGTTCTTCCCCGACCTCATCAAGAAGGGACACGTCTATGTGCTGCAGACGCCGCTGTTCAGGGTACGTAACCGCCGCACCAAAATCAAGAACAAAACGGTGCTGGCTGCCGAAGACGAGAAAAGCTCCAAGAAGTCCGACTTCGTTACCCGTTACTGCTATAGCGACGAGGAACGGCTGAAGGCTATTCAGGAGTTAGGGCCAGACCCCGAAATCACCCGGTTCAAGGGACTGGGCGAAATATCGCCTGAAGAGTTTGCCGGATTCATAGGTCCCGACATGCGCCTGGAACAGGTGACGCTGCACAAGACCGACCAGGTGCAGCAGCTCCTGGAGTACTATATGGGCAAGAACACCATGGAACGTCAGAACTTCATCATTGACAACCTCGTTATTGAGGAGGACCGGCCGGAAGAAGATACTTACCAATAAATAATAAAGACACAAAAGCGTTGTAATAGCGAATGAATATGAATGCAATAACTACTAACAAGGCTGAAGGATGGGTGAAGGTGTTTTTCCTGTTTTACCTTTTTACCTTTTTACCCTTGACTGTCGGCGCACAGATAAAGCTGAACCTGAATCGGAACACGCCGATGCAGAAACTCATCAATGCCGAGATGGCCATCAACCAGCTTTATGTTGACAGTGTTGACGAGAAAAAACTGGTGGAAGAGGCTATTCGCGGCATGCTGGGCAGTCTCGACCCCCACTCGTCATACGCCACAAAAGAAGAAGTGAAAGCCCTGCAGGAGCCCCTCAACGGTAACTTCGAGGGCATCGGAGTGGAGTATAACATGATTGAAGACACGCTGCTCGTTATCCAGCCGGTCGTTGACGGGCCTTCCGAGAAGGCAGGCATCATGGCTGGCGACCGTATCGTTTCGGTTGACGGCACACCGATTGCCGGTGTCCACATGTCGAAAGAGGAAATCATGCGGCGGCTGCGTGGCCCTAAAGGAACGAAGGTCCGGCTGGGAATCCGTCGGCAGGGCTTCGACGAGGAACTGCAGTTTCGTGTGACACGCGACAAGATTCCCGTGAAGTCCATCAATGCCACTTACATGCTCCGTCCTGGAGTGGGCTATATCCGCATCGGTAACTTCGGTGCCACCACGCACGAGGAATTTGTGACGAGCCTCCAGAAACTGCAGAAGCAGGGCATGAAGAGCCTTGTGCTTGACCTCCAGGAGAATGGCGGAGGATATATGAAGGCAGCTGTTGACGTTGCCAACGAGTTTCTGCAGCGCCTGGACCTCATTGTCTATACCGACGGACGCGAACGCTCTGAGTTCCGTGCAAAGGGCAATGGCCGCTTCCGTGTAGGCTCGCTCATCGTGCTGGTTGATGAATATACCGCTTCTGCGGCAGAGATTGTGACCGGTGCCGTACAAGACCAGGACCGCGGTCTGGTAGTCGGTCGGCGCACCTTTGGCAAGGGACTGGTACAACGGCAGATTACCCTGCCTGACACCTCCATGATACGACTCACCATTGCACACTACTACACCCCTGCTGGGCGCTGCATCCAGAAACCCTACGTCAAGGGAAAGAGCGATGACTATGCCATGGACATGCAGAACCGGTTACGTCATGGTGAACTGATGAATGCCGACAGCATCCACTTTGCCGACTCCCTGCGCTACTACACCCTGCGCAAGCACCGTATGGTATATGGCGGCGGTGGCATCATGCCCGACTATTTCGTACCTCTGGACACCACCATCTATACCCGTTACCACCGGGCACTGCAGGCTCGTAGCGTGGTACTGAATGCCAACCTCCGCTACGTGGATGACCATCGTCGCGAACTGACCGATGCCTATCCTACGTTTGAGGCGTTCAAGAATACCTTTGAGATACCCAAATCAGTCATCGAAAACGTCATTGACGAAGGTGAGAAACTGGGCATCAGACCCAGCAACAAAGAAGAAAAGAAAAAGACGCTGGACTACATGAAGCTACAGCTCAAGGCACTCGTAGCCCGCGACCTGTGGGGAATGGATGAGTACTTCGCCATCATGAACGAGAGCAGCCCCATCGTACAGGCAGCCATCCGGCTGATAACCGATAACTGATAACCGATAACCGATAACTGATAACAAATTACCGATCGTGATTACCTATAATGCAGAGGGAGTTAAGTTCCCCAATATCAAGCGACGCGAGACAACGGCATGGATTCGCCGCGTAGCCTCCACCTACGGCAAGACCGTGGGCGAGGTAGGCTACCTGTTCTGCAACGACGAGAAAATACTGGAGGTCAACCGTGAGTATCTCGGTCACGACTACTATACGGACATCATTACCTTCGACTACGACGAGGGAGACCAGATCAACGGCGACCTTGTCATATCGCTCGACACCATCCGTACCAATGCCGAGCAGTTCGGGAAACCCTACGACGAAGAACTGCACCGCGTCATCATACACGGCATCCTGCACCTCTGCGGTCTCAACGACAAAGGACCCGGTGAACGGGAGTTGATGGAGGCTGCAGAAGACAAGGCACTGGCATTACGATAGTGCATTGCTATTTGTTCAGTATCTGTGTTGCGTGCTCTTTGGTCTTCACCTGCTTGCCAGAGAAGATCTGCTCTATGATTCCTTCCTCATTGATAATAAAGGTAGTACGGATGGTGCCCATGGTCTTCTTTCCGTACATCACCTTCTCGCCCCAGGCTCCCATCGCCTCCATGAGCGTCTTGTCAACGTCGGCAATCAGGGGGAAGGGCAGTTCGTGCTTCTCCTTGAATTTCACATGCGAGGCAGCAGAGTCCTTGCTGACACCCACTACCTCGTAACCGGCTCCCTGCAGTTCCTGATAGTGGTCGCGCAGGCTACAAGCCTCTGCCGTACATCCGCTGGTGTTGTCCTTCGGATAAAAGTAAAGCACCAGCTTTCGTCCCTGATAGTCACTCAGACGGATGTCCCGTCCCTGTTCGTCCTTGCCCAGTATCTCTGGGGCCTTGTCTCCAATATTCATAGCTTGTTGTTTTTTAGTTCAGATAGATACGTCCTTTGTATATCACTAACCCGCGGTAAGACTTGTCAACCTGCTGTCCCTTCAGGCAGTTTATCTTTTGGGCAAAAGCTTCGCCTGCCATCAGCAACAGGAGCCAAATACAAGCCCAGCAGGATCAGCAGCGTACCCAGCATGAACCAGATGGTAATCTGCTCTTGGAGAACGGACCAGGCAAAGACAATGGTGGTGACGGGGTTGCAATAGGTATAATTGGTCGTCGCGACGCTCCCCAGTTTTTTCAGCACCCAGTTCCAGGCCAGAAAACACAGCATCGAGGCCACACAGCCTAGAAACAGCAGGTGCCAAATGAGCGACGGGTGCTGAACAAGCTGATGGACGCCCAGTCCCGGGCACCATATATAATAAGGTATCATGAATACCAATCCATAGAAAAACACCTTACGGGTAATGAACACGGTGTCATAATGCTGGTTGGCAGACACCATGAGCAGGCTGTAAAAAGCCCAGCAAAGAGATGCACTAAAAGCCAGCAGGTCGCCTATTGGTGACAGATGAAGCACAAAATGACCGTTCAACACCACCAAGACCACACCGACAGCAGCCATCAGCGAACCCGCCAACTGCCGATTGCTCACGCGCTCTGACTTGTAGAAGTAGCCTATCAGGGGCGTTGCTATGAGTGGACACAGGCTGACTATCAGCGATGTGTTGGTAGTGGTGGTATAGTTCATGGCATTATTTTCAGTCAGGAAATAGAGTGAGCCGCCCGTCAGTCCCAGCAAGGCCATCAGCAGTTCATCGCGCCAGTTATCGGCCATCCAGCGTATTCCCCTAAACAGGCAGAAAACCAGCAGGAGCACATAGGCTATGATGAATCGCAGCGTGAAAATCTGGGCAGCCGACAAGCCTCCCAACAGCAGCAGCTTGGTGGACACAAAGGTTGCTCCCCATATGGCCACCACTATAAATGCAACTACATGATATAATATACGCCAACGATCCATTTTCCTTTTTTGCCTGCAAAGTTACGAAAAGTCGAGTGAAAAGCCAAATGTATTTGAGCTTTTCCGAGACGGAGTAAGTTCGCGGCCTTTGTCGCAATGTTACGAAAAGTCGAGTGAAAAGCCAAATGTATTTGAGCTTTTCCGAGACGGAGTAAGTTGAGGAAGCGGCACATGAAGCCTGTGGAAGCGGCACATGAAGGAGGTTTCCCACGGCGGGAAAAGTGCTGCAGCAAGTAGTGGTTTCCCTTACTCTAACCATAGGTTTCCCTTACTCAAACCTATAGTTAGTGTCGTCCAAAATACAGCCACATCTTCAAAATAGGGCAACACCTACCTCAACAGGGCTGAAACCTCGATGTACAAAGGGTTTTCGAGGAGGTAGGTGTTGGGCCTCGGATGGCGACGCTGCACCCAGGGTTAGAGATTTGAATACTCCGAACAGTCGAAGCAGGGGCAGTCCTTGTGGACGTTGGGGAGGTCGCGATGGCCGAGGATGCGGGCACCGGGGTGGGCCTTCTTCAGACGGCGTAGCAGGCGTATCAGGGCGCGTTTCTGCATGGGTGTGCGGGTGTCGGCGGGCTTGCCCCGCTCGTCCAGTCCTCCCTCGTAGCACACGCCGAGACTGTGCTTGTTGTAGCCCCGGGCGTGTGCTCCCACGAGGTTCTCGTGGCGCGTCTGGTAGGTCTGGCCGTCGCGGGTGATGTAGTAGTGGTAGCCCGTGAACCCGAACCGCCTGGCATGGTCCCTGATGAGTTGTGTCACCGAGTACGTCCGGTTACAGCGCGTCGCGGAACAGTGAATGACGATGAAGTTGATTGTACGCATACTACTTACAGCTCTGGATAACCATCGTTGAACTGATGGCAGTGAGAATGGTGATGACAATCTGAATGATCTGTTTCCAAGTTTCTTTCTTCATTTTCTTTTAGTTTTTTATTGGTGAATAATTTGTTTTAGAATTTAGAAGAAGTAAGAAGAAGTTATCGGCCTTCGGCCTTGGAAGATAGAGGACCTTACTTCCTTTTACTTCTTCTAACTCCCTCTAACTTCTTCTAACTTCCTCATAAAACTTACGGTTCCTGTTCCTGCTCCGCAGGCTGCGTCATAGGCTTACCCACACGTTTCAGCGAGGCAGCCACGTCAAGGCTCTTCGAGGTCAGCTCACCCGTGGCACGGGCACGGAACTTGACCGTCTGGATGTTTGAGCTGACGCTGAACTCCTCCTCAGAAGCCGCACCGCCCTTGGCGTTCTTGATGCCGATGGAGAAGATGGCCAGGTCGTCAATCTTCACGTTCTTTCCTTCGAGCATCAGCTCCTTCACACAGCTCACCATGTCCGTGAGCAGACCCTTGATGACACCCTTTGAGAAGGGCGTGTTGTGACTGGCCATGTGATCCGACAGTTTTTCCAGATCTACCGTCTCGTCGATGACGGGGTAGGCGTAGAGCTTACCGTAGTAGTCGGACTTCCGGTTGTTGTTCTTTTTGAGATTGTACTTAATCATAGTCAAAAAAACTGAAAAGTGAAAAACGGAGAGTGGATAAGTATGCTACCGCGCGACTTGCATCTTCATCAACTCTGTCAGAGTGTTTCTCTGATAGTGCAAAGGTACAACATTCTGGAAGGGCGATTTCCGCTTCGTGCAGCCTTGTACTGATAACGCCGCATAATGCACGATAAAGACACAAAAAAACGTAGCCAACCGGTGTGGCTACGTTTCCAGATCAATGCAGAACCTGTCTGCTATCCATTTCACGATGTGCGGCGGCAGCACCCTCATGCCCGGCTTCAAGCCCATCTGCAACAGTTCCTTGCGATAGGGCCGGCACCAGTTCATCAGCGTCCTCACCGTCACGCCCGCACACTGGGCCAATTGCTGTTTCGTCATTGCTTTCATAAACTATATACTTATGGGTTGCAAACTATATACTTAGCACACGTAAACCATATACTTACGAGTCGTAAACGCCATACTCATGGCCGGGGGAAAAGCAGGTCCACGAGGTCGATCTTGGCGGCTTTCTGTGCGGTGGTGGCATGTTGTTCGAGGATACTGCTCACGGTGACGGGGTGACTGAACACGTCGCTGGCAGCCTCGGCCACGTCGTACCAGTCGCGGTAGGTCTGGCCGTCCTCGTCGGTGTCGGGGAAGAGGATGATGCGGTGACCAGCCAGCGGGCGCAGTTTCGCCACGTTCAGTTCGGTCTTGCCGCCCGTGGCCATCCAGACATATTCGGGCTTCACCTCCGACATAATCACCGCCGTCTTCTCCGCCTCCACTACGGCCACAGGCCTTAGTTGAGAGTTAAGAGTGTAGAGTTTAGAGTTTGCTGCCGCCCTTGAGTCAAGCGCATCAGGGAGTCCGGTAGGAAACTCTACACTCTCAACTCTACACTCTACACTCAACAGATGTAATCCAAATAAACAGTGGTCCGTGTTCCAGTCCTTCGGCAGCTGTCCGCTCTTACGCATCAGGTAGGAAGTCCAGGTCGGCTTGCGGTCGTGGTCGCGGTGACAGTCGGTACGGTAGTACATGATTTTGCCGTCGCGCAGCAGGTCGAACTCGTCTATCTGCCAGAAGATGACGCCACCGTTGCGACTGGCTCCGAGCCGGTAGCGCAGTGCGGCCCGCTGCATCTGCTCCTCGCTGAGGTAGCCGTTGCTGACCACCGCGCGGCAGAACTCCGACGACGTGCCCTGGCGCAGCTGCCACATCCGCCGTCCAGCCCCCCGCTGTTCATCCAGCTGCTTTCTCATTGCCTTGAACGTATGTTTGAAAACCTCTTCCATCTTCATCTTTCTGCGGTAGTCAACTTTTCCCCTTTCACTTTTCGTTTTTTCACTTTTTCACTTTTTCACTTTTCCCTTCCCTGAGGAAGCCCTCCCCTCATATTGGAGTCCCCCTTATAGGGGGACGGAAATATGGAGGGGGTGAGGGGCTTCAGAAGGGTTTGTCGTCCTGATAGAGTTCCGTCTGAACAGGAGCCTGTGGCCTCAGGGCATAGATGACGTGAGCCGCATGGTCATACGACTTCATGATAACCTCTCCGTTGACAGCCTGCTCCAACAGCGAGTTGTAGAACTTCCACGAACGGATGTTCGACAGCCGGCACACCTCCGAGCGCAGTTCCGCACCTGTCACCTGTTGTCGTCCGCCGATGGCATCGCTGAAGAGCCGCCGTACATCCACCTGCCACTGGTCGTGCTCGTCGTGGCAGATATAATCGGCATTCAGTTGCGGCAGCTTCTCCCTGCTGTCTCGGTTCTCCCCTCCCTTGGTGAGGGCTTGGGGGAGGGTTCCCCTCGGCAGCCCGTCGTCGCCCACCTCAAAATACATCGTCTGCCCGATGTCGTATTTTCGCGTCAGCGTCTGCTCCAGCGAGAAGATACGTTGCGGCAGCAGCTTCTCGCAGGCATACACCTCGAACGCCTTGTTCATCAGTTCCGTACCAATCCATCCGCGCAGATTACGGTCCTCGCCGCTCTTGTTCTGGTGCAGCACGCACACGATGCAGCAGTCATGTTCCGTAGCCAGGTGCAGCAGCTCCTCCATCACCTCCTGTGCCAGCACACCGTCGTTGATGTCGTTCACTAAGTCGCGGATGCCATCGACGATGACCAGGTCGGGCCTGCACCGCCTGACGGCCTCTGTCAGCAGACTCCGCCGTTGCTTCCATTCCACCGCCCGCACGTTGAAGGCATCGATGCTTTTTTCAAACAACGAATTGCACGAATCACACGGATTTCTATCCGTTGAATCCGTTAAATCCGTGGTCGTTTTAATCAAAGTCATTATTCTGTTCTTCAGGATATCCTGCGTTGACTCGTCACTCTGCTCCGTGTCATACCACAGTACATGCAACGGTTCCTCGCGCATCCTCTTCAATGGCAGCTGACATATACTCCCCTCGCTTGTCGCAGGCAGGCTTCCCACGGCCGTCAGCATACTCGTCACGAACGTCTTGCCCGACTTCGCCTTACCCGTTATCGCCACCAGCTCGCGCCGCGGGAAACACGGTTTGTCGAACAACCGGAACAGGAAGTCCATCTTCGGCAACTCCTTCTCCGGCGTAATCCTCAACTGCTCCAGCAACAGCATCTTCGGGCTCAGTGCCGTCTCCTCGCCCGCATGCTCCAGCTCCGCATCCAGCTGGCTCATCACATTCTCATCCATAACTTCATTTCGTTAGTTAAACTTTTGGTGACAAGGACGGTGCAAACCAAGTGCAATCGAACTCGTTCGAATTGCCGAGGTGCCGCCCGTCCTCGCGCTCTTATGAGCGCAAAGTTACGAATATTCTCCGATTCCAACTGCCTACGGAGGCACCACGCGTAGGCAGTACGAGCACGCATTGATTATGCAAAAGCAGGCTACATCTCGGATTTAGAGTCTCTTGATAAGAGACGGCAATAATGCAGAGAAAAAAAAGAATAATAAATTTGTTTTTTAATTTTGTTTGCACTACCTTTGCATTATGAATCAGTCAATAGACTTCATTGAAGACGAAATATACGGTGATCGGCTATTAATCAGTAAAACAGCAGACACACGGGAGCTCCAAAGCAACTTAAGGGCAGCTCGTGCCATCCTACATTCCTTTCCAGATGTTTATATCACGATAAATCCACATACAATATCGTTTGGTCACAAAAACCCCGAATATATTATTGACAAACAATCGGGTGATCGTAAGGGCATCATGTCAGAGAAAGGAGTGACAGCAGGATTTAAATCAGCGAAGAAGCAGGGTTGCAAGGTTGTTGTAATAGATTTAGATGAACATGTATGGCAAGTGCGCCCCTTTGAACTATCGAAATATATTGCCAGACGAAAGGCTGATTTCGTAAAAGGATTGATGGAAGCCTGCTATGTCGTATTCTGTGGTCAGGCTGTGGTTGTCAATGCAAAAGAACAGACGCGTAGAGAAATAGAATCCGTCATAAATGAATTAAAGCCGTAGGTACTCGACCAACGGCTTTATAAAAATTGACGGTTGCGGAGCTTGATGTAATCGCGCCTATATGCAACTCTCATCTGGGTGCAAAGGTAGGGACTTTTTCCGAAACTTCCAAATTTTCAGCCAATTATTTTATGTTTTGTCAGTATTTTCTTCAATATCCGCAGAAAACAACTGCTTCAATTTGTCCTGGAAGTCAAGAGACTGCCACTGATTCATTGCACGGGTATAATCGCTCCTCATATTCTTCCTGTTCCACAGCCCCTCGAACACCTTCCACTTCTCCTTGATGCCCAGCCGCTCCGCTATCGCATCGGCCAGCAGTGCTGCCTGCGTTCGGGAAATAAGCGGTTGATAGTTGGCATCCACATAGCCCGCATCCTGAGCTTTCTGCCATAGCACCATCGCTTTATCGGTGCGTAATAAAGGGGGTAGGGTAGGTGCGTCTATGTTTCCTTTCTCTTTTTGCGGTTTGGGACAAGCGTCCCCATAGAAGTTCTGCGTATCCACATGATCCACGTGGAGACTGCCCTTTTCATAGATGTTTAATACGATGCTGCCTTGGTGATCCATGTCTTTCCGGTGCAGTTGCTCCAGTAGTTCGTTCACCATCTTCAGGACATCGGCAGGCAGCAAGTCGCCAATTCCGCCCAGTAAGTCTGGGACTTCTTCATTGTGATTCATATTCACGTTTTTCTCAATAATTAAACAATAAGATTATTTTGGAGAAAAACGGAGAACGTGGGTTAATTGGATTTCTCGATATACTTTCTCGGGCCCGCATTGCCTATCCTCAGTATATAGATACGGCCAATGCCCACGTTTCCGTTGTGGATACGTGAGCAGGCAGCCGTCTTTCAGAGGATATTTTTGAATTGCGGTTCGAGAATATCAAGAAAGCTGTCGGATGCTCTCGGGCGACAAAGTTACTCCATTTCTTTGAAACGCCCAAATGTTTTGCTATTTATTTAAGGACTCATACTTCTTTTCTCGTTTAAAAGGTTGCACTTCATGTTATTTTATGCGAATTCTTTGTTTATTCGATTTTTCTTTGTATCTTTGCCCCCGAGAACAAAAAGATTACGATTATGACGCAGATATTAGTAACATTGAACGAGGATGCGACAACGCTGCATGTACGCAAGGCTATTGAATTGCTTCGCGGTGTGGCGTCGGTCAAAGTATTCAAGGGTAACGCAGAGAAGGTGGCCGAAAAACGTCGCCAGGAGGCATACGTCAAAGAGTCGTTGACGCGGGCTTTCGACGAGGTGAAGCGTGCCAGACGGGGTGAGCACAAGATGATGACCGACGAGGAGTTTATGGCTGAGCTTAAAGCAGAGGGTATAGCATGAAGGTGAAGTTCATCCCCTCTGAAGAGTTCATGCGCCAGTTTAAGCGACTGGCCAAGAAATATCCGTCGCTGGTAAGCGATTACGATACGTTCAAGAAAGAACTGCATGAAAACCCTTTTCAAGGATCTGATTTGGGTAGTGGTACCCGTAAGGTGCGTATGGCCATTGCTTCGAAAGGGAAAGGCAAGAGCGGGGGTGCTCGTGTTATCACATTCAATGTTATTCAGCACGAAGATGACTCTATTGAGATAACATTGCTTACGATTTATGACAAAGGCGAAATCTCCAGCGTGACAGATAAATATATCAAATGGCTCGTCTCGCTTATCAACGGATAAAGTGAATACCTCACCCCCATACACCATCCCTTTCCCCCTCACCGGCGAGAGGGATTTTTCGTTTTGGCGATATGGTGTCAGATGTTTCATTTCTTGATTTTACCTATCTTCTCCAGGAATTTAACTAATACGTCCCACATCTCTGCATTCTTTTCATAATTATCCTTTTCATCTTCTTTTCTTTATCATACACCATAAGCCCAAAAGCACTAAAGGAATGCTCAGCAACTGTCCCATATCAAGAAGCATACCCTGTTCGAAATCCACTTGTTCTTTTTTTAAGAATTCAACAAAGAAACGAAAGGTAAATATTGTCATAATGCAATACCCGAAATAGAAACCAGCCCCAACAGCGATAGGAGATGTCGCCCTCATGTGCTGGGATTTGCGCCAATACTGATAAAGGGAAATACCAATGGCAAAAATGAGAAGGTAGGCTAAGGCTTCATAGAGCTGTGTCGGATGACGTGGAACCAGTTCTCCGTTTACCAGTGCCTCTTGGGTATGGAAGATAAAAGCCCACGGCACATCAGTAGTCTTTCCGATGATTTCAGAATTCATCAGGTTGCCCAGACGAATACAACAAGCCGTGGCAGGTGCGGCAATGGCGACATTATCTAACACCATCATGGGTTTGAGTTTTTCCTTCCTCCAATAAAATGCCAAAGCGACGAAAAGACCTATAGTGCCACCGTGTGAAGCCAATCCCCGATAACCTATATACGACCATGAGCCGTTATCCTGTATATGAATGGGCAGGAACATCTCGATGATTCCTTTTCCGCTGGTTAGGAAATAATCTGGCTGATAAAAGATACAATGCCCCAGACGTGCTCCGGCAAGCACACCTATAAAGCAATAAAAGAACTGAGGGTAAAACTTCTCTTCAGGTACCCCTTGCTGTTTGTATAGATGTTTAACAATTATATAAGCAATCATCAAACCAAACATCCACAACAGAGAATACCATTTTAAAGAGAATATTCCTACACGAAAAACCTCTATCGAGGGTTGCCAGTCAATATAAAGCATACACTTCCGTACTATCTGAATTGTTTCCATTTTAGCTTATCTGCTTATGTGCGAGCCTATAGTTTCCATTATCCGCATATCAGTAAATTTCTTTCTGTATGGATCGAACTTCTGCATTTTTACAGCATTAGGACTAATACTCCATGCTGGCCTTTGCTCTTTGCGGACAAAAGATAGTCTATGCTGCTGTTGGCAACTGTCTTTTCTAATGGTATCGTGATTGCACATAACAATCCGCTGGCATAAAGAGTCAGTTCTAATGGCTATGCTGTCTGTCAACATTACTCGCCCTGTTATTTCTTGCCCCTGTCCCGCCATTGCGACAAGTACGAGCAGTACGGTGATGATAGTTTTCTTGTTCATAAAAATATTTCCTATTTAGAATGATTATTTCGAATTATTTTCGTACCTTTGCCCCCGAGAACAAAAAGATTACGATTATGTCGACATTAGCACAGAGAATTAAGGAGACGCCGATGGCCCCGTACATGGCACTGTTGCAGGGGATGACTCGCGAGGAAAAGCAGATTGTTGTGACCTTTATCACCGAGTCGATGGAAGAGCCTGTGGGCAAGAGACAGGTGCCTGCAGAGTTCAAAAGATTGCGCGGAATGGTGAACATTACCGATGAAGAGATAGCACAAGATGAACACTTAGCACATATCATGGAGCGATGAAACGGATATTCCTTGATACTAATATTCTGATCGACTACATCGATAACCGTGCGGGTGCTGATGACGCGGAGCAGATTTTTGCTTGCGGCTTCTCGGGTGAGGCCTTGCTGTTTGCCTCTTCGCTGACCTTTGCCAATATGGCGTATATCATCAAAGGTCGCACACAGGAGGAGAAATACGATGCGTTGAAACAAATGGCTGATGTGGTAGAGATTCTTCCTCTTGGCAGACAGGAAGTGATGTCGGCCATAGCACAGCCTGTGCCAGACTTCGAGGACATGCTGCAATATCAGTGTGCCAAAGCTGCCAACTGCGATTACATTGTAACGAATGACCGCCGACATTACGAATTCTCTGACATTCCTCACTTTTCGTCGGCAGATTTCGTTGAGAAATTGGACGAGTTGATAAAGTAAGAATGTAGATACCAACACCATTCCTCTCCCCTTCACCGGCGAAAGGGACGTTTCGTTTTGGCGATATGGTGTCAGATGTTTCATTTCAGCAACAAAATGCGAGGGCGAGCAGTGCGGTGATGATGATTTTCTTGTTCATTGTTCTTTGTTTTATTTGATGGATGATATTACATTCTTTTATATAAAGTGAACGGCATGTTCTTATTGATGATGGCGAGGAAGTGCCAACGTTTAGTGATATAAGCTTTAGACTTCTCTTTGCGAATGGCAGCAATAATTTGATTGGCGACCTTTTCTACTGGCATCACCCAAAACAGTCCCTCGCCTTTTGCCATTGCAGTATCAACGAGACCAGGGCGAATATCAGTAACTTTTATGTGGCCACCACTCTTGAATGCCTTTTTACGTAAGGCTTCCATGTAGTTGATTTGATAGGCTTTCGATGCACTGTAGGCGGGGGCCATTGGTTCACCGCGCAGTCCGCCAGCCGAGGTAATGGCAACGAAGTGACCGTGACCTTGCTGCTCAAAAATATTGTAGAGCGTGTCGACAGCGAACGTCCAACCAGTAACGTTGGTATCTATGGTCGGACGCTCTACGGCGTAGTCCAATGAGGCATTGATGTCGCCCGTTCCCGAACAGACGATGGCGAGGTCAATGTTTTTCAGTTCGGAATGGAGTGCGTCGATGGCTTGTGTAATTTCGTCCTGCTTGGTGATGTCTGCCATGACGGTGATGGTCGTGTCGGGATGCTCTTGGCGCAATTCATTAAGCAGATGTGTTCGCCTGCCTACGATGCCAATGCGATTGTCGGCAGCGGCATATTTCTCGAAGAGTGCCCTGCCGATGCCAGAAGTTGCTCCAATGATAATGATATTCATGTTCGGTTTTTAT
>JAEEGH010002636.1_pt1 | contig 48199 bp, 41 predicted proteins | sample 9134181 | NCBI WGS metagenome assembly JAEEGH01 (sample SAMN16246544, study PRJNA631951) | gut metagenome | biome: gut microbiome; feature: rumen; material: DP-attached | host: Bos | place: Iran: Karaj | collected 2018-10
CCGAAAGTATTCCGTCGATAGGCACTCTTTCGCCTTTCTTTACGAGAATATAACTGCCTATCGGAACGTCTTCCGGAGACACTTCTTTTATTTCTTCTCCGCAAATAAGATTCGCCGTCGCAACTTTGAGTTTCGCAAGCCCCGCTATTTTTTCCTTCGACCCGTCGGTCGCTACGTCTTCCAGAAATTCCCCCAAATTATAGAGTATCATTATGATAACGCCTTCAAAATATTCCCCCAAGGCAAACGCCACCGCCGACGCCGTTACCATAAGCGTATTCTCGTCGAAAAACTCCCCGTGCGCTACGTTTTTAACACACTTCCACGCCGTTTCGTAACCGCAAACGACGACGGCGGATATAAACAACGCAAGTTTTATCGCGCCGTCTTGTACGAAAAATAACGCGGCTACGGTCAGAACCGCGCTTAAAATAAGTTTTAATAAAGGGAATACCCTGCTTTCTCTTTCTTCTTCACACCCGCACGGTGCGACCGCACCGCAAGCATTACAATTACATCCTTTCATTTTTCGCCTTTTACAATATTATGATATACTAATATATTTCTCGGATTAAAAAGGCAAAAGTTTGCCTTTTTGATTTTATCCCGTATTATGTTTATACCGTTTTATCGCCGTTTTAACAGTGCCTGTGTTGTATCGCCATATTTATGATACTTACGACGTGTTCGTCGCTTAAAGAATACAGCACCTGATTGCCGTCTTTTCTGGATTTTACGAGATTGCCGTCCTTTAATTTTCTCAAATGTTGCGACACCGCCGATTGCTTGCCGCCTATCGTTTCACAGATACGGTAAACGCAGAGTTCCCCTTCTTTTAAAGCAAGCAATATTTTCATACGGCTTGCGTCGCCGAGCAAAGAAAACATTTTACTCATATCTTCTACCGCCCGACGGTAGTCCGGCGAATTTTCGAGTTTGCGCTTAATCTCCGCGTGCTTTCCGGTAAAACAGGAACAGTCTTCCATTTTTTTTCACCTATATTAGCGTTTGCTAATATTATGGTAGCACCGTCAAAAAGAAAAGTCAAGCGTTTTTACAGCAAAATACAAAGAACTCCGCCTTTATTTTCGTTGACTATGCGGGTAACGGTCTTGCGCAGTTTGTTCTGCGCGTCTTTGGGCATGGAATTTATTTTCCCCGCAAGCCCTTCGTTCATAAGGTCGTGAAGGGATTTCCCGAACATGTTCGTTTCCCATATTCCCGACGGATTATCCTGAAATTTATTCATAATGAAGTTGATGAGATCTTCGCCCTGTTTTTCCGTGCCGACTATGGGCGAAACTTCGGTCGCGACGTCTATTTTCATTATGTGCAGACTCGGTGCGGACGCTTTGAGTTTTACTCCGAATTTACCGCCCTGTTTTACCAAAACGGGCTCTTCGAGATCCATCTCGGCTATCGAAGGAAGGACTACGCCGTAGCCGTCTTCTTCCGCGCTCGACAGCGCGTCTTTTATCTTCGCGAATTTGCGTTTGTTTTCCGCAAAGCCTTTTATGAAACTTATAAGTTCGTAGTCGTCGTTTATGGTTTCTTCACACTCTTCGGACAGAACCTTATAGAAAACGCCGTCCTTTACTTTTACCGAATATCTGCCGACGCCCACTCCCAGATCGAGTTCGTCGAGTTCAACTCCGTCGTAGTCTTCGTCTTCCCCGTAAAGTTCCGTCATCACCGCGAAATCTTTCATTTTGAACATTCTTTCGGAAGATTTTTTCACGTCTTCCAAAAGTTTCGCTATTATCTTGCTGTCGGAAGGCAGCGCCTGCATCCACTTCGGCATTTCAATATTGAAAGAAGACATCGGGAATTCCATAAGCACTTTTTCCATAATATCGCTTATGTCGTCCGCGGTCATACGAATAACGTCCGTGCACACGACCGAAACGCCGTACTTTGATTCCAACTTATTTTTAAGTTCCAGCGAGTCTTCCGATTCGGGCGTTTTGCTGTTTAAAACGATAATAAAAGGTTTATCCTGCGCTTTGAGTTTCTTAACGACCTTTTCTTCCGCCGAAACGTAGTTCGCCCTTGCTATTTCGCCGAAACTGCCGTCGGTGGTTACTACTATCCCTATCGTGGAATATTCTTCTATCACCTTTTCCGTACCTATTTCCGCAGCGCGTTCGAAAGTTATCTCCTTATCGTCCCACGGGGTTTTTACGAGTCTTTTTACGCCGTTTTCTTCCGCGCCCGTCGCCCCGTCCACGAGATACCCCACGCAATCTATAAGTCTGACGTTTGCCGAAACCTTATTTTTAAACTGCACCTTTACGCCGCCCGACGGAATAAACTTCGGTTGCGTCGTCATTATCGTCTTGCCGTCCGCAGACTGCGGCATTTCGTCGCCGGTTATCTGCTTTTGCAATTTATTGCTTATATTAGGTAAAATGAAATTTTCGACGAATTTAGAAATAAAAGTCGACTTACCCGTTCTTACCGGCCCTACCACACCGATAAATATTTCACCTTCGGTACGACGCGAAATATCGGTATAGATATCGTATTTTTCCATAAAAAAACCTCCCACATATTACACGAATAATATATGAGAGACCTTTTTTATTTATGAAAAAATTTACTTTTCGCTCTTCGTTTCTTCTTCTTTTTTCTGCAACTTTTTGGCTTTTGCCTTTACCACCATACTTTTAAATGAAGTCGGATGTTCGTCGCCCGCAAGCATACGTTCTATGTTTTTCCTGTGCGCGAACCAGGTAAAGAAACATATCGCCAGTATCAGCATATTCGTAACTACGTGAAAAGTCACGCAAACACCGTCCACGCCTTTTCCGCCGTACGTTATGAAAAGATATATGCTCCCGCTTACCGCCGGCGGAGTTATGGCGATAAAAGAACCCATCGCGCCGAATTCGGTTATATATATAAACACCGCCGCGGCGACCAAAGCCGCTATGGCGACCATTGCCCAACCTACGCCGTGCACCGATTCCGCCACGATAAATACGCCTATAGTGGACGCTATGCCTTTGCCGCCCTTAAACTTAAAGTATATAGGGAAAATATGCCCCAAAACCACCGAAAGCCCGCAAAGGTAAACCGCAAAATCGTGTAGCATAAACACGGAATTTTCGAAATGCTTGCCGCGGAATATAAAAAACGCGATAAGAGTTGGGATCGCGCCTTTACACACGTCGAGAAAAAAAGTCAGAAGCCCGAATTTCAGCCCGAAATTCCTGCTCATATTGAGAGTACCGGGGTTGCCGCTGCCCATACTTCTTATGTCGCGCTTCTTCGTCGCCGATATTATAAGCGCCCAGTTTATGCTCCCTATAAGGTATCCGCACACGGCGGTAACGACGAGTAAAAAACTATTCATACTCTTCCTTCTCCCTTATAAAGATATTTATGGGCGTTCCCGAAAAATCGTAGGCTTTACGCAAACAGTTTTCAAGGTATCGCTTATAAGAAAAATGCATAAGTTTCGCGTCGTTTACGAATATCGCAAACGTCGGCGGGAGTTCTCCCGTCTGCGTAACGTAATTTATTTTAAGGCGTTTGCCGTTGAAAGACGGCGGTTCGTTGGCTCTCACGCAGTCGAAAATAAGGTCGTTGAGTTGCCCCGTAGGTATACGCTTTTTGGCGTTTTCAAGCACTTTATCGCAAGCGGAAATTATCTTTTCCGTCCTTAAACCCGTCTTTGCGGAAATATAAAGGGGCACGAAGTAATCCATGAATTTCAGTTCTTCTTTCAATTCGTCGTTGAATCCGTTTACGGTAAATGCGTCTTTTTCCACCGTGTCCCACTTGTTCATAGCGATAACGGAAGGCTTATTCTGTTCGTGGATATACCCGCAGATTTTAACGTCCTGCTCGGTTATCCCCACCGCCGCGTCTATCAGGTACACGCACACGTCGGCTCTTCTCACCGCACCCAAAGCCCTTAACACGCTGTAATATTCGAGATCTTCCGTTACGTTGCTTTTCTTTCTTATGCCCGCCGTATCTATAAGAGTGTACGTCTTGCCGCCGACGGTAAAATCCGTGTCTATCGCGTCCCTTGTCGTGCCCGCTATGTCTGACACAATCGACCTATCTATCCCAAGTAATTTATTGCATAAACTCGATTTTCCGGAATTCGGTTTCCCGACTATCGCGATCTTTACCTTGCCGTCTTCTTCGTCGCCGTTTTCGGCGTCGAAATTCGCCGTTACGGCGTCCAAAAGATCCCCTATTCCGTTGCCGTGTTCCGCGGAAACGGCGTAAGGTTCGCCGAGTCCCAAGGAATAAAATTCGTATAACTTCTGCGGGTCGTAATTTTCGAGTTTGTTTACGGCGACCAGTACGGGTTTGCCGGACTTACGAAGTTTGACCGCTACGTCTTCGTCTGCGGCGGTAAGTCCCGTTTTCGCGTCGGTGAAAAGTATTATCACCTGCGCGGTGTCTATGGCTATCTCCGCCTGCTTTTGTATGTGCCGCCACATTTCGTCGGTGGATTTAAGTTCCAGCCCGCCCGTATCGACCAAAGTAAAAGCCTTGCCGCACCATTCGGTATCGGCGTAAAGCCTATCCCTCGTTACCCCCGGGAAATTATCCACTATTGAAATTTTTTTGCCGACTACCTTATTGAAAAAGGTTGATTTACCTACGTTCGGCTTGCCGACTATCGCGACCAGCGGTTTACTCACTTGTTGCTCCCGTCTTGTTCCTTAATTTTTTCAGTACGTTTTCAAAATAATCGGGCAAAGGCGCGGTAAAACTCATTTTTCTCCCCGTCGCAGGGTGGATAAATTCGAGTTTTGTGGCGTGCAGAAGTTGCCCGTTAAGTTTAAATTTTCCGTTTTTTACGCCGTATTCGGGATCCCCGACAACGGGATGTCCCATATACTTTGCGTGCACTCTTATCTGGTGAGTCCTGCCCGTTTTGAGCGAAAACTCGCAGAGAGTATAGCCCGACAGTCTTTCCTTTACCCGAAACTCGGTTATCGCCTTTCTGCCGGTCTTTTTCACCGCCATTTTGGTGCGGTTCTTTTCGTCCCTGCCGATAAAAGTTTCTATTACGCCGCAATCTTTTCCGACGTTTCCTTCTAAAAGGGCGAGATACGTCCTTTTGCAGGTCTTATCCTGTATCTGTTTCGCAAGCGAAACGTGCGCGTCGTCGTTTTTGGCGACTACTAAAAGCCCCGACGTGTTCTTATCTATTCTGTGAACTATCCCCGGTCTTATCACTCCGTTTATGCCCGACAGATTGTCGAGATAAAACAAAAGCGCGTTGACCAGAGTATCTCCGCAAGTTCCGTTGCCCGCGTGAACGGTAAGTCCCTGCGGCTTATTTATTACCGCAAGATCTTTATCCTGATACACTATGTCTATCGGAATATCCTTGGGCGTAAGGTCGCTTTTTTTGTCTTCCGGCACGCATAAAACCACTCTGTCGGAAAGTTTAAGGTTTTTGTTCGCCTTCGCTATTTCGCCGTTTACCGAAACGTTACCGCCCGAACACAGGTTTTTTACGTGCGAACGGGTAAACCCGCTCTTTTCGGTCAGAAAAACGTCAAGCCTTAAAGGTTTCGATAAATCGAAAACATATTCAAACGTCTTCATTTTCGGTTTTTTCTTCCGTCTTTTCTTCGGGTTTTTTGCGGGACCTCTTTGAAAACGGCGCGCTCTCGTCCATAAAAAGGAAATAAACGACGAGCATTATTATCCCCACCGTAAGGCAGATATCGGCAAAGTTGAAAACCGGAAAAGAATAACTCCCGAAGTCAAATCCTATAAAATCTATAACTGCGCTGCGCAAAAGCCTGTCTATATAATTGCCTATCGTGCCGCCTATGACAAACGACAAGGAATAAGTACACCATTTCTTTTTATGCTTTACCGAAAGCACGAAAAAGAAGATAAACACCGCGAGCGCGACGGCGGTAAGCACCTTAAAAAACGTTTGTCCCCACTCCTTATCGGAAAGAAAACTGAACGCCGCGCCGGAATTGTATACGCAGGTAAAATAAAAGAAATCTTTTATGACTACCGTATCGCCCTTACTTTCGTGAAGCGCTTTGAAAGCGTACTTCGTTACCTGATCCGCCGCCACGAGAAAAAGTAGCAATACGCAAGGAATAATCATCCCGAAGATTATGCGTTTTCTTCTATCAGCCCCAACTCTTTGCATATATCCTCCAAATGCAGTTCTCCGGGATTTAAAACTTCGTCCATATTGAATCCGCCGTCTTCCGTCGACGCGATATATTCCGCGATCTTACTCTTCGGATCGAAAGTTTCGGGCGTTTTCGCCCCGACGGCTTTATTTAATTCTTCCACGGTTTTGCGACCGTCGTTTGCGGAAAGCAGTTTTTGCAGTTTACCCCTTAACGATTCAGCGTTTTTAACCACTTCGTACATGGGATATTTTTCCGTCAGATAATCGAAATATTTCGACCATTTATCGAGAAAACTTTCGAGATACTCGGTGCTCAGCGCAAACTGCATATCGGCTTTTTTCTTGGCGTCCGCAAGATATTCTTCGGATTTTTTAACCGCTTCCGCGATAAATTGATCCTTACTCTCGTACGCCGCGAGTTTTTCCGAAATCGCCTTATTGTCCCTTAAAAGTTCGGCTATCCTGTCCTTTTGCTCGGCAAGTTTTTCTTCGTAACTTGCGGTATAGCCGTCGATAATTTTGCGAACTTCTTCTCGGGCGTACTTCCTTTTTTCAAGTTCCAACTCCCTTCCCCCTAACGGACGACGTCTCCCTTTCGGATATCGTCCAGCATTTCGTTTTTGAGTTCGTACAAAGCGTCCGATAAGTCCACTTTATAGACGTGGGGTTTATCGAGCCGTTTGTATTCGTCCCAGAAACTTGCCATTTCTCTTTCGGCGTACGCCTTTATCTCTTTCAAAGAAGGCGTTTCGTACACTACTTTGCCGCCTATTATAATATCTTTCTGCAACGCTTTGAGTTCGTAATTTTCAAAAGTTATGCTCTTCCAACGCTCCGTCGGGTGCGTGAGTACCAAGGGCTTGGAAGCGTCGACGGGCGGTTCGTCTCTTAAAAATATGAAGTCGGCTTCCGCCATGCCCGTAGACTTATCGTATACCCTGTATACGTTTTTGAAACCGGGGTTGGTTATCTTTTCCACGTTTTCAGATATCTTTATCTTGGGAACTATTTTGCCGTTATCGTCTTCCGCGGCGGCGAGTTTATACACCCCGCCGAGTGCGGGCATATCCGCGCTGGTTATAAGTTTTGTTCCTACGCCCCAGGAATCTATCTTCGCGCCCTGATTTTTAAGGGAGTTTATGGAATACTCGTCGAGATCGCCCGACGCGCATATCTTGGCTTCGGGAAAGCCCGCTTCGTCGAGCATGACCCGCGCTTTTTTGGAAAGATACGCCAAATCCCCCGAATCCAGCCTTATACCTTTCGGAGAATATCCCTTTTCTTTAAGTTCGCGGAATATCTTTACGGCGTTGGGGATTCCCTGCTTTAAGGTGTCGTAAGTGTCTACCAAAAGCAACGCGTTTTCGGGATACACTTCCGCATACGCCTTAAACGCCGTGTATTCGTCTTTGAAATTCATCACCCAACTGTGGGCGTGCGTTCCCGCAACGGGAATATCGAACATCTTGCCCGCCAGCACGTTGGACGTGGAATCGCAACCGCCTATGACCGCCGCTCTCGCCCCGTATATGCCGGCGTCGGGCGCTTGCGCACGACGAAGACCGAATTCCATTACGAGATCGCCTTTTGCGGCGTAGCGAATCTTGGCGGCTTTCGTCGCTATAAGAGTCTGAAAGTTTATGTTGTTGAGTATAGCCGTTTCCACGAGCTGCGCCTGCATTATAGGCGCTTTTACCGTAAGTATCGGTTCACCCGGGAATACCAACGTTCCTTCCGGCACGGCGTACAGATCGCCCGTAAACTTAAAGTCTTTCAAGTACTCCAAAAACTCTTCGGAAAAAATGCCGAGATTCTTTAAGTACTCTATCTCTTCTTCGCCGAATTTTAAGTTGGTCAGGTATTCTACCGTCTGCTGCAATCCGCATGCCACCGAATAGGTTATCATCCCGTTCTGACGGAAAAAGACGTCGAAAACCGCAATTTCGTCCTTGCGGTTTTCCTTTAAATAGCCGTTCATCATCGTCAGTTGATAAAGATCGGTGAGCAGCGTTAAATTTCTCTTATCCATTTTTATTTGAAAGATTTTATTTCGGGCAGCGGTTCGGGTTCTTTAGCCGCTTCTTCCGCTTCCTTTTCGGCTTTTCTCTGTTCGTAATTTTTATAGTCTTCCGACTTATTGAGCGCGATATCTTCGGTCTTGTTGCCGCAGACGATTATGCTTAACACGGGGAATATCATCACCGTGACCACCAGAATCACCAACGCCACCCACCAGATGATATACTGCATCGTAACGTAAAAGGACGCGGGACAGATAAGCAGTGCGCTTAAAAAGAAATACGCGGGCGATTTCTTAATTATCGCCAGAACGAAATTCAACACCCCGAAACCCGCAAACAGGCAGAACAGAAAGTTAAGTATAGGGTGCGTCCAGAATCCCCACGGAACGAATATGTCAAGTAGCATCACCGTGAGAGAAGCGAGTAAAATGAAAATCGAAATTATCGCCGATATCGTACGGCTTTTTAATTTTTTCATAACGACCTCCGATTTTAATATAGTATAACACATAAAAAACTTTTTGTAAATATAATTTATATCCGAATACTCCATTATTTATCACCGCGAAAACACATTTGTTGACAAGTCGGTAAATTTATGCTAAAATCAGAAAAAAACTCGGTGTGCTATGATAGGAATAATTATCGCTCTTAAAAAGGAAGCGGAGGGTCTTATAAATAAGATCTCAGATAAAAAAGAACTGACTTTCGGCGGGAAAAGTTTTTACGTCGGAAATTTCGAAGGCAAAAACATAGTCGTCGCGATATCGGGCATAGGAAAGGTCAACGCCGCTTTAACAACGCAGTTGACGATAGATAAATTTTCGCCGGAATTTATCATAAATTACGGTTCTGCGGGCGGAATAAAAGGTAAGGCTCGGGAACTTTGTTATTACGCGGCGGATAAGTGCTGTCAGTACGATTTCGATTTAAGCGCGATAGACGACGTAAGCGTCGGATATATTCAGGATTACGACACCGTTTACTTTTATCCCGAAACCGACGGGCTCGGATTTTTGGAAAAAAGATCTCTCGCCACTTCCGACAGATTTACCGAAAAGTCCGCTGATATAGACACGGTGGAGTCTCTCGGCTGTTCGCTGTTCGATATGGAAGGCGGCGCAATCGCGCAGGTATGCACGGCGAACGGTATCCCCTTTTACGTTATAAAAGGCGTTACCGACGTACACGGAAGCGGCACTTCCCCCGACGCGTTCTTTATCAACCTGACAAAGGTATGCGACGGTTTCGACGGCGTCTTAAAAAAGTTTTTCAGCGAAAAAGCACATGCATGAGTTTACCGCAAAACTCTCTGAATTGAAAGAAGAAAAAGAAGATTTCAGGGAGTTTTCCGAAAAAATAATCTCCGACACGTCTCTAAAAATAATGGGCGTAAAGATCCCGAAAATACGCGAACTTGCCAAAGCCCTTGACTGCGATAAAGCGACGCTTTACGGGTTTTTCGGTGAAACTCACGTCTTTTTGGAAGAACAGTTGTTGCACGGTTTTCTGCTCGCAAGACTTAAAAACGCCGACGAAATATACGCTCTTATCGGGAAATTTTTATCGGGTACGGACAGTTGGGCGGTAACCGACAGCGTTGCCGCCGCTATGAAAATTCTCGCAAAAGATAAGCCCCGCCTTTTGAACAACGTTAAAGGCTGGCTATCTTCCGAAAATCCTTATACGGTAAGGTTTGCCGTAGTAATGCTTTTGGATTATCTCATAAACGACCTTTACGTCGACACGGCGTTAGAACTTGCGTCCGAAATAAAGGACGGGCGCTACTACGTCGATATGGCGGTGGCGTGGCTATACAGCGTCGCCCTCGTAAAGTTTTACGACAAAACAGTGCCGATTCTCGAAAGAAAAACCCTGCCCCGCTTTATACAGAATAAAGCGATAAGCAAGGCGACCGACAGTTTCAGAATAACGAAAGACAAAAAAGAATATCTTAAAACGCTTAAAACGTAGGATTATAAAGCCGCGGGTATCGGAAATTACGATACCCGCGGCTTTGATTTTTATTTTTCCATTATCACGGTGAACGGTCCGTCGTTTACCTGTTCTATTTTCATATCCGCACCGAACACCCCGTACTTAACGGGTACGGATTTTTCAAGCCCCTTGCCGACGTAAAGGTACAATTCGTTTGCCTTTTCGGGTTCGCCCGCCTGCGTGAACGAAGGACGGTTGCCGTGCGAAGAGTCGGCAAAAAGGGTGAACTGGGAAACGAGAAGTATTTCTCCCCCGACGTCTGTAATCGACCTGTTTATCTTGCCGTTTTCGTCTTCGAATATGCGAAGGAGCGGCAATTTTTTTATAAAGTATTCCGCTTCCGCCGTCCCGTCGGTACGGGAAACTCCCAAAAACACCACGAGTCCGCGGTTTATTTCGGAAACGGTCTTGCCGTCTACTTTTAAGTTTGCCCTTAATACTCTCTGAACTACCGCTTTCATATTTATCACCTTTACGCACATTATACCACGTCTTAAAAAGATTGACAAGTTTTTGCTTTGACTGTATAATTATTGATATGATTATACACGGTCTTGAAAAACTTTCTCTGGTGGATTTCGACGGGCACGTCGCCGCCACGGTGTTTACGGGAAATTGCAATTTCAGATGCGGTTTCTGTCATAATTCAGCACTCGTGCTTTCCGCCGATTCTTTGCCCGTTATCCCCGAAGAAGAAATTTTAAGTTATCTCGAAAAGAGAAAAGGTATTCTGGACGGGCTTTGTATCACCGGCGGCGAACCCACTTTAAATAAGGACCTGCCGCAGTTTATCGAAAAGGTAAAAAAGTTAGGCTACCCCGTGAAACTCGACACCAACGGCACCAGCCCCGAAACGGTGATAACGCTTACGGAAAACGGGCTTTGCGACTACTTTGCCGTGGATATAAAAAACGACAGGGAAAATTACGCGAAGACCATAGGCTTCGATAAATACGACCTGTCTAAAATAGAAAAAACGGTGGCGTTTCTTCTGAAAGGGGCTGTTCCCTACGAGTTTCGCACCACGCTTATAGCGGAATATCACGACGAAGAAAATATCCAACGGATAGGCGACTGGATATGCGGCGCGCAAAAATATTTTATGCAGAAATTCAAAGACGGTGAAAACTGCATATCGCGGGATCTTACAGAAGTGCCGCTTGAAAAAGCCCGAAAATTCAAAGAAATAATTTCGCCAAAAGTAGGCTTTTGCGATTTAAGGGGTTACGAGTGATCGTAACCCCCCTTTTTTATTGTGCCGCAAGCCGTTGCTTTTCGTACTGCAAGGTGTAAAGGTCGTAATACCTTCCCTTTTTGCCTATCAGGTCGAAGTGGTTCCCTTCTTCCACTATCTCCCCGTGCGAAAGCACTATTATCTTATCGGCATGCTGTACTGTAGAAAGCCTGTGCGCCACGATAAGCATAGTCCCCACGTTCATCATTTTTTCCAGCGAGTTCTGTATGAGAAGTTCGGTCTCTGCGTCTATGTTCGCCGTCGCTTCGTCCAAAATCATTACTTCGGGACGGTGTATTATCATACGCGCAAAGGATAAAAGTTGCCTTTGCCCCGCGGAGAAATTGTTGCTGCGCTCCCGCACTTCTTCGTATATACCGTGTTCTAACTCTCCTATGAACTTGTCGGCGTTTACGAAACGGCAGGCTTCCATTACTTCTTCGTCGGTCTTGTCTTCGTAAAGGACTATGTTGCTTCTCACCGTTCCCGCAAACAGGAAAACGTCCTGCATCATCTGTCCGAAATGCCTTCTTAAAGACGATATCTTTATCTTTTTTATGTCTATCCCGTCTATGAGTATCCGACCTTTCTGTATGTCGTAATTACGGCATATAAGCGAAAGTATCGTGCTTTTACCCGACCCCGTAGCCCCTACGAAAGCGACGGTATCCCCCGCGTTCACCTTAAATGAAACGCCTTTTAACACCCACTCGTCTTCGACGTACTTAAACCAGACGTCTTCAAACTCTATATTGCCTTCTATCCTGTCTACGTCGATAGCGTCGGGCTCGTCCACGACTGCCGGCACGACGTCTAATATCGTAAATATCTTTTCCGCGGAAGCGAACGCCGATTGCAGGACGTTGAATTGCTCGGCAAGGTTCTGTATGGGGTTAAAAAATTTGGTGGTGTACATGTAAAACGACACTATAACGCCGCCGGTTATGGTGCTTCCCATAAAACTGCCGCCGCCCAAGTACCCCTTGCCGCCGAGATAGAAAAGACACAGTACCGACGCGATATATAGCATATACACCGACGGACGGAAGGTGCTGAATACGAATATCTCTTCCATCTTCGCCTTTGCAGACTTATCGTTGCGCTCGTCGAAATCCTTTATTTTGCGTTCGGTACGGTTAAATATCTGGGTAAGTTTCATGCCCGAAAGGTTTTCCGCCAAAAACACGTTTATCCCCGTCGTGGCGTCTTTCACTTTACGGAAGGCACGGCGGGAAAACTTTCTGAATATCACCGTAAACAGCACGATAAAGGGCACGAAACACAGTATCATAAGGGTGAGTTCCAGATTTAACGCCAGCATAGCCGCAAGCACACCGAAAATTACCAGAAAGTTCTGCACGAGATTTATTATAACGTTTGTGAACATCCGAGACAACGAGTTCGTGTCGTTGGTAACGCGGGTAACCAGCGTTCCTACGGGTATCGAGTGCAGTTGCGCGTGCGAAAGGCTTTCTATATGCTTAAAAAGATCGCTTCGTATCTCAGAAATTATCTTCTGCCCCGTTTTTTGCAGTAATATCGCCTGAATATACGTGCCGGCTACGGAAACGACGAGTATCCCCGCGTAGATTCCGACTTTTTTAAATAGCGCGCCGAGTTCGAAGGAATCTTTGATAAGTTCTTCGGTTTCGCCCACGATTATCGGCGACAGTATATCGTAAGTGATAGCAAGGAGCATAAGGAAAAACGCCAGAAGAAAATTCTTCCAGTACGGCTTTGCGTACTTAAAAAGCCTGCGGATTATCTCGGAATCCTTCATGTGCCGTTCGAATCCGAAAACTTCCTTTTTGTCTTTCACCGACAGAAAAGCGACGAGAAATCCCAAGGAAAACACGCCGATTATCGCGCCCGAAACAAGTAACGGATAATATTCACGCATACTACGCGTCCTCCTTTTCTTCGAGTTTCTGTAAAGCGACGATATTCGCGTAGTCCGGACAGCGCGCCAAAAGTTCTTTATGCGTGCCGACGTCGGCTACTTCTCCGTGTTTTAAGAAAATTATCTTGTCCATGTTTTCCACGGTGGATATCCTGTGCGCTATAAGTATCGTGGTCTTGTTCTTTCTGTTTCTTTCGAGATTGTCTAAAATCGTCTTTTCCGTTTCGGTGTCCACGGCGGAAACCGAATCGTCCATAATGAGTATCGCCGCGTTTTTCATAAACGCGCGCGCCATCGATATTCTCTGTTTCTGCCCGCCCGAAACGGTAACTCCCCTTTCTCCCAGAACCGTTTTATACCCGTCGGTAAACTCTTCTATATCCCGTGCGACGCAGGCGTTTTCCGCCGCCGCCATGACCTTTTCCGTATCGACTTCGGATGCGAAAGAGATATTTTCTTCTATGGTATCGGAAAACAGGAAATTATCCTGCGGAACGTACGCCACGTTGCGCCGAAGCGACTCTATCGTTACGTCGTTCACGTCTTTGCCGTCTATAAAAAGACAACCCCTCTCTACGTTGTAAACCCTTAATATAAGGTCTGCGACGGTGGTTTTGCCCGCGCCTATCCTGCCGACAAGCCCCACGCGTTCGCCCGCTTCCACTGTGAAAGAAACGTTTTTCAGCACGTCCCTGTTGCCCGCGGGATACCTGAAAGTAAGGTTTTTAAACTCTATTCTCCCCGCAACTTCGCCGATATCTTCCGCCCCGTATTCGTCTTTTACGTCGACTTTTGCGTCCAGAAGTTCGGAAATACGGTTGAGCGAAGTCTTTCCGCGCGAGTGCATATCCACGAGTTCGGATATCGCCATAATAGGCCAAACTATCGCGGTGAAATAGCCGATAAATTCCAGAAGTGATTCCGCTAAAATGTCGCCATTATAGACGAGATAACCGCCCACGCCGAGAATAACGCATATAACCGATTCCACGAACAACGTAACCGACACCCGAAGGAGCATAGCCATCTTGACAAAATCGACGTTCGCCGTTTCGTTCTTGTCGTTAAGTTTATTGAAATTCCAGAGTTCTTTGGCTTCCTTTACGAAGGCTTTTATGACCGCTATACCCGAAAAACTTTCCTGCGAAAAGTCGGATATTTCCGAATACACCTGTTGTCGGTAATCCCACTTTTTCATCATATATTTGTTGAGTATCACACCGATAAACAACAAAAACACCATAGGTATAAGGCAGAAAAGCGTAAGTAACGGCTGAACTTTCAGCATATTATAAAGAGAAAGTCCGCCGAGCAGTATCGCGTCTAAAAACATCATCAGCCCCCAGCCGAAACACTCTTCCACGGTCTCCAAATCGTTGGTAAATAGCGCCATAAGGTTGCCGACGCGGTTTACCTGATAGTAATTCTGCGAAAGTTTACAGGCGTGTTCGAACATTTCCTTTCTTAAATTTTTCTCCGTTCTCACGCTCGCGCCGAAAAAACAGACGCGCCACAAAAATCTTCCGATTATCATGGCGATCATAACGATAAAAATGGGCGCGCAAATCTTATCGAGAAGCGTGTCGAGATTAAACTCCGCCGTTCCCGCTTCGTCAATATAGCCGGTGTTTATCCCGAGCAATAACGCCTTGTATATTTTGGGTATTTCGAGTTGAAAGTAATCCACCGTAATAAGTGACAAAAGTCCGAACAGAAGCAGCGCGAAATACCGCATGTAATACTTGTTAACGTGTTTTCCGAATATCATGATTTTTCTTTCGTTGTCCCCGATATCTTCATTGTAATTTACCTTAGACTTTTTGTCAACGAAAAACAAATATAAAAAAGGCGCGCCGAGAAAGAAAATCACCTGCGGGAACGTTTTGTCGTTCGTGCAGGCGATTCGGATAAAAAGGCTGTGCCCTTCGCTGTCTCGGTGGGTTGAAATGTGTAAAATAAACTAGTGAGTGGGTTAATATGTGTTTTTTGATAGGTGTGTCGGTAAAAAGGTTGCGTTAATACAATGTTTTTACATTTTTATTACAAGTAAGAACTCCCGTATAAAACACTTGATAAAATTTTTATAATATGATATATTATAAATGCCAAACGAACTTAATATTGTCGCAAATAGGCGTAGTTTCTTTTTTTAAGAGTAATTATACTCCTGTTTTAGCATACTCACCGAATAATATCCATTTGATAAAAATGCGACTCCGTTCGGTGGTATGGCTATGCTTATACTTGCGATAAAGTTCGTTTGGCGACAACTTGGAGTTTCGCATTTTTAGGTGCGCTGACTTCGGTTGGCGCATTTTTTATTTAAATATAAATGGAGAACGTTATATGTATAAAAGAGGATCTATTGCCATTATTTTATTATCAATCATAATGCAAACACTTTTTTTGGGCGCATGTTCAAATAGCGGCTGGAAACTTGTGAGAAGTGTGACAATCAATACAAGTGGCACAGAAAAAACGTTTAGCAGTAACAAGAGTAATCATTTTGGTGCGCTTATTGAAGTAACAGAAGATGAATATTCAAAAAACCGTTCTGGACGAGATATTGATAATCGTGATGATCAAAATATCAAAACATTATCATTTTCGGAAGTTAGCAGAATAACAAAAGGTGGAACATCTTATTCATATAAAGAAACGCTTTTAAAGGGATATTGGTATCACAGGTATGTGGCAACATTTGGTGGATTCAATATATTCTATTATAAAGAGCCATATATTGAAACATCATATAGTCTTGTATATATTAAAATTATTAATGATACAACTATTAAAATAAAGACTGGAAAAGGCGAAACGACTTACACAGTAACAAGTTACACTTTTAAGCAAGTTTAATACTATTAAGGAGGAAATATATGTATAAAAACCCTAACAACTACAATTATTCTCGTATTGTACGCGGGCGAGTATACGGAACAAACTCGAGAAAAATTTATGAAGATTTTTGCGATACTTTAAAATGGGATAGAGATAAGGCTAATCAATTTGGTAGACAAGGCACGCCGTTGTATGCCGAAAATTGCGATACCGATAGAAAATTAGCCGTTTGGTTTATAAGCAATCCTAAATATTTTAATACAGATATTATGGATAAGAATCATATCAACATTATAAAGAATAACGGCGAGGAAATAATAGAAAAAGTCGCCCCTTTTATCGGCATTTCGCACGATACAGGCAGAATTACTTTCGTTAAAACAAAATATGGATATGAGTTTTTTGGTGTATATAAATTAGTGAAAAACGGCACTGTAAGAATTTATAGAAGAATAAGTGAAATTTATCCGATTAAATAATAGTATATAAAAAGTTTTATTATTGTTAAATTTAGAAATTTTTCTTACACTGTTTAAAAAATTTTTCAAGCGTTATATGTTCAAATCCCGTCCATTTCACATTTTAACCCACTTTACCTATGTGTGTAGGTAGGGTGTTTTTTTGGATTTTTGGGAATAAAAAAGACCCTTGAAAATCAATGGCGTGCAAAATTGCTAGTTTTTGCCTAAAAATATGCAAAAATGGGTCAAAAAGCCAAAAGACTTTTTGACCCACTTCTTTGGTGCGAGTAGCAGGACTTGTAAGGAGCAAACGAAAGTTTGCGACGGAATAGCGATTGCTACCGCTACAAGCGGTCAATCGCGTCCATATTTCATTATCCTGTAATATACACGCAATGGGAGTACAGCCTAAAAAGAAAAACCGAAATCGCAAACGGTGCGTTTTCGGTTTTTGATGTAAGGGGCTGATACTCCCGTTTTGGTGCGAGTAGCAGGACTTGAACCTGTACGGCTGTTAACCACTAGAACCTGAATCTAGCGCGTCTGCCAATTCCGCCATACTCGCGTTTCTCGCTTATTATACCAAACTTAAAAAATTTTGTAAACGATTTTTGCCCCGTTTTTATCACAATTTCACGACCGCTTCCGCGTTCAGCGTAAGGTCCGCGAAGTTTCTCTTTAAATATTGCAGATAACCTTCCGCGCCTATCATTGCGGCGTTATCCGTGCAATACCTTTTACTCGGCAGAACGAGTTTTACCTTCTCTTTTTCGCAACGTTTTTTAAGTTCTTCCCTTAAATACCCGTTCGCGCCTACGCCGCCCGATACCGCCAGGGTTTTACACCCCGTTTCCTTTATCGCCGCGAACGCTTTGTCTATAAGCACGTCTATCGCGGCGCATTGAAAACTTTTAGCGACGTCTGCTTTATTTATCTCTTCGCCTTTCTGTTCGGCGGTATGCATATAGTTTATAACCGCGGTCTTTAACCCGCTGTACGAAAAGTCATACGCGCTGCCTTTATAGTTTTTAAGCATATGCGGAAAAACTATATCGTTTTTGCCTTGCGCGGCAAGTTTTTCGACGTTAGGTCCGCCGGGGTACGACAGTCCCAACACCCTTGCCACTTTATCGAAGGCTTCGCCTACGGCGTCGTCTAACGTCTGACCTAAAATTTCGTGGTCGTAATAATTTTTTACGTTCACTATCGCCGTATGACCGCCGCTTGCGAGAATACATATAAAAGGCGGCTCTAACTCTTTATCGGCAAGGTACGCCGCCGCTATATGTCCCCTTATATGACTTACGGGAACTAACGGCACGTCAAGAGAAAACGCCAAGGCTTTCGCAAATGACACGCCGACAAGCAGCGCGCCCAAAAGCCCCGCGCCTTTGGTAACCGCGACCGCGTCTATATCGGAAAGCGTTATCCCCGCCGCCCTTATCGCGTTATCCGTCGCCGTGCATATCGCTTCGGTATGGGCGCGGGACGCTATTTCGGGCACTACGCCGCCGTAAACCGCGTGCTGCGTTGCGGAACTTATTATTTCGTCGGAAAGTATCTCCCGCCCCCCTTTGATTACGGCTACCGCCGTTTCGTCGCAGGAAGTTTCTATCGCTAAAATAACGGGGGTTTCCTTTACCCGAAAGGTTTTTACGTCGTCTTTATAACTCATTGCGATTTTTTAAGATAATCGTTGATAAATCCTTGAATATTGCCGTTCATCACAGAGTTCACGTCCGCCGTTTCGAAACCCGTTCTGTGGTCTTTTACCAGCGTGTAAGGACAGAAAACGTAACTCCGTATCTGACTGCCCCACTCTATTTTCTTTATCTCGCCTTTTATACTCTGATCTCTTTCTAATCTTTCCGCTTCGCGCTTTTCGGTAAGTTTACTTACGAGCATGCGCATAGCCATTTCCTTGTTTTGCGTCTGCGATCTCTCGTTCTGGCAGGAAACGACTATCCCCGTCGGTATATGCGTTATCCTTATGGCTGAATCGGTCTTGTTTATGTGCTGTCCGCCCGCCCCGCTACTGCGGTAGGTGTCTATCCGAAGTTCTTCGGGATTTATCTTTATCTCTTCGTCGTCTATTATCTCGGGCATGACTTCTATCGAAGAAAAAGACGTGTGTCTTCTCTTGTTCGCGTCGAAAGGCGATATCCTTACCAACCTGTGCACGCCCTTTTCGGCTTTTAAGTAGCCGTATGCGTATTCTCCTTCCACCTTGAAAGAAACGCTTTTTATACCCGCCTCGTCGCCGTCTAATCTGTCGAGTTCGGTAAGAGTGTACCCATTCTTTTCGCAGTAACAGATATACATGCGGTACAGCATTTCCGTCCAGTCGCAGGCTTCAGTCCCCCCCGCGCCCGCATGCAACGATAAAAGGGCGTTGAGATTGTCGTATTTCCCCGAAAGCAACGCCTTTAACCGTATTTCTTCTATCGTGTCTTCGGCTTGTTTAAGGTTTGTTTCTATCTCTTCCGCTACGCTCTCGTCGTTCTCTTCTTCGGCGAGTTCGACCAGAACTTCCGCGTCGTCCACTATCTTTTCCGCCGCCGAAAAAGCCGCTATCTTATTAGAAATCGACGCTATATCCTTGGATATCTGCTGGGCCTTTTCGAGATTTAAGAATATTTCGGGTTTTTCCGAAAGTTCGGTCTTCTCTTTAAGTTCGCTTTTCAGTCTTTCGACGTCAAAGAGAGTGCCCTGCTTCCGTTAAAAGAAGCCTTAATTCCTTTATCTTTATTCTGTATTCGTCGCCTTTTATCATATACTACCGCCTTTTAGCCGCGTTTTTGCGCAAAACTACTTTTTCCACCTTTTAAGCGTCGGAAACACCGCCGCGCAATATTCCCGCATCTGCTCGTTGGTCATACCCGCCTGCTCTCCGAACTGCGAACACATTTCTATATATTCATCCATAGAAACGTCGTCCGTAAACTCTCCGTCCTTATAGCAGTATTTACAGTAATCGTGATTCACGCTTCCGTCCTTATTCGTGCCCAAAAGGTCGTCCGAATCAAGCGGCATAGCGCAACTCTGACATATTTTCTTTTCCATCGTTATCCGCCTCGATTGTTCTTTTTACTTGTCTTTTCCGCAACAGTTTTTATATTTTTTACCCGAACCGCACGGACTTATAACCAAGTTCTTCATCGTCATTTCCTATCACTTATTATATCCTACAAAGGCAAAAATCATTAGAGATTTAGGTAAACAAAACATTTTTAGACACTATGTTTCATTTATAGAAATCGCCTATGATTTGCTCGGCGTGGACAAACGGTGGACATTGTCCACCAAACGGTAATATTTTACCATAATTAAAAATTTAAGTCAATAATAAACAATATTATACAGGAGTTTTAATGAAAAATAAGAATCAAGACACTTTGTGTTGGAGTTGCCAAAGGGCTTGCGGAGGAATGGGTTGCTCTTGGGCACACGGTTTCACACCAGTCGATGGCTGGGACGCAGAAAAAAATGGAGATAGTTATTTTATTAAAAGCTGTCCTCAATACATAAAAGAAAGAAGATTTATGACCACCTTAAAAGAAGTTGCATTTTTAATGGGAGTGGCTGAAAGAACAATTTATAGTATTCTTAAAGAAAAAGAAAGACCTATTAGATATATAAATAAAAAATATCTAAAAGATAAAGGATATCTATTACAAAGATTCAAAGGCGAAGACGACGAAAAACATTCTTATTGTTTATGTAAAATATAAAATAATTTTTTTAATATGACAGGCATCTGTCAAAATTGTTATATATAATATATGTAGCAATTGCAGTTAAACTTGATTTTTTTGGTCGAATAAGATATAATATAAGCAATTAGCGAAAAGGAAAACTAAATATGACATTAGCGTTAATCGTCGCGATTGTTTTTGTTTTTGTCTTGTTAATACAAAAATCAAACAACGCGCAATTGAAAGAGCAAAACAGGAAAAATACAGAAACGAATGTTTCTCTCCAAAAAGAGATAATGTTAAAGTGGGACGATACAATCTCAAAAGAGATTGATGAAATGCCCCCTATTGAAGATTATTATTCTTTTTTTAAAACATTATATAATAAGTATCAAATGCCATTTTTCCAATACGGACTTACCAAAATAGAAGAAGATAAAGAAAATGTTAAAATCAAATCACTTTTAACAAAAGCTGGTGATTTTATAAGAGTAATTGAGAACGAAAGTAAAATCACATTATCTAATTCACAAAAGATGAAACTTATATTGCACAATGATTGCGATTTTTTGGTAAGTCTTGAACACTGCGATGAGTTTGGTTCTGAATACAATTTGCTTCCATATAGAAAAATACCAAGTAATCCAGAGTTTTTTAAAGATATAATTGATATGTATTATTCTAATATGACATCAAACAAAAACTTATCTTTGGAAGAACAAAATAAATATCCAAGACGATATTTTTTTCAATCGGATATCATCTCAAGATATTATTTTAATTTTATTATATTATTAACACGTAAAGAACTCTCTACAAAAGGATATTATAATATATCTTGGAATAATAAAGATTCATTTATACAAGAATTTAAGAAGAACCAAGATCGTAACGACGAATACAAAAAGAAATATCCTTGGATGTTCAAATAACATAATTATTTTGTAATCTTGTTCAAAGTCTTGCAGTTATGCTTGACGTTGTGTTTATAAGTATTAATTCTTCTTACGGTTTCAATGAGTATTTACTTGAATTTTTAAAAACGTCGTAAAATCGACGTTTTTTCATTTGTTACACATCTAAAATTGACACCCCCTTTTACTATTTAAATGAACAAGCAAAACACCTGACGCCAAACAGTGCAAGGTTGCCCCCCTTTACTATTTAGGTGAACGGACAACAAACCAAACGGCAACCGCCGAACGAAAACGGCTTGTAAACCCCCTTTTACTCTTTAAGTGAAAGGACAGCAAGCCGAACGGCAACCGCCGAACGAAAACGGCTTGTCTACCCCCCTTTTACTATTTAAATGAACAAGCAAGACACAAGATTGCTTAGACATATGTATTTAGCAAGCTATGTTAAACCAGATGAGACCACCATGCTTAAATCACATCTGGTTTACTTTGTTGTTTTTAATCATTTAAAAATATTTAATTAAAGGAGTCGTTTTATGAACACAATTAAAAAACTTTTACACCTTTACACCTCTTTAATGCCCAAAACGGTTTATCTTATGAAAAACAAGGATAAATACCCTGTAATCGAACAGGCTGTCAGGGAAATATCTGATATGGCATTATCAATCGACAACGAGGCTAAAATAAAAATTACGCCAGACGAATTAACCGGCACGACATTATGTCTAAGTATAACAACGAATTTATTCGTCGTAGATATGATTGACAAGTTTTGCGACCTGTTAAAGGAAGCAAGCACCTTTGAGGCGTGCCCGCTTACAAACGGAATGTTATCTGTTTCAATAACTTTCCAAGATGCTTGGGTTCCTGCCCCGTCAAAACAAGAAAAAAGATAAAAGCACCGTGCACGGTGCCTTTATAGCTAAAACAACTTGTTAAAATTTTAAATAAAAATTAACTTTTCGAATTTATTCTTACTGAAATTTCGTTTATTCCTTCTTGTTTAAATGCTTCAATCACACCGATAATTGTCGAAACGTCGTTAACGGAAATTTTTTGGATAATTACTCGTTTTCCGCCGTCTTTTTTGCTAACAAATTTTACAGTCGAACATCCTGTTTTTTTAACGTTTTTATCTTTAACAATCTTTTTAACGTTTTCTTTCGATTTAAGAGTTATTTTGCTCTTATTAACCGTATAATAGCGATTGTTTTTATCTATATCGCTTTGGTAGTTAATCATTTCTGCGGGTAAAAATCTATGTGACGTGGCAACTCTGATTTTTATGTAAAAATTGCCGTCTTTGTTTGATTTTGCAACATAAACTCTTAATTTTTCATTTTGTTTTGCAAACCCTATTAAATTTTCTCTGAAAAAAATCTCTATATTCTCAACAGACGTACATTGATATTCGTATAATTGAATAAAACATTCGCTGAGAATTTGATTATTATCGAAAAAATCTGATATCCGCTTTTTTTCTTCATCTGTAATACGCAATTTAGTCACCACCTTATACTTTACTTGTCTTTTCCGCAACAGTTTTTATATTTTTTACCCGAACCGCACGGACAAGGGTCGTTTCTGCCGATACTCTGCTTTGCCTTTCTCATAAAGTTGGTGGTGCTGCCTTCTTTGTTGGAGATAAGGTCTTTTTTCTCTTCTTTCGCCATCTGCGGCACTTTGCGGAGTTCCGCTTTAAGTAAAAGCGTTACGGTGTCGTCCTGTATCGCGGCGGTCAGGTCTTCGAACATCTCGAAACCTTCTTTTTTGTATTCCACGACGGGGTCTATATTGCCGTAACCGCGGAGAGAAATGCCCTTTCTCAACTGATCCATGGCGTCGATATGGTCTATCCACTTGGAATCTATATTCCTTAACAGGACTACCCTTTCCACTTCCGAGAAATTAACGCCCTGTTCTTTATATCTTTCTATCTTCGCCTCGTAAACGTTTATCGTTTCTTCGGTAAGTTTTTCGATAAGATAGTCGTAATCCCAGTTTTCTATCCTTTCTTTGGTGATGAAATTGCTACCCTTGGGGAGAAGTCTTAACTCGATTATATTGTTAAGCGCTTCTATATCCCACGTTTCGGGCTTGTTCTGATTGTCAATAACGGAATTTACGACGTAACTCACGAAATCGGGCACGAGTTTCAATATGTCTTCGTGAACGTTTTCGTCCTTTATGACTCTCATCCTTTCGGCGTACATGACTTCGCGCTGTTTGTTCATAACGTCGTCGTACTCCAAAACGTGTTTCCTTATGCCGAAGTTTCTGCCTTCTATCGCTCTCTGCGCGTTTTCTATGCTTCTCGACAGCATTTTGGACGCCATAGGCTCGTCTTCGTCGATCTTAAACATATCGTAAATACGCATCATGCGGTCGCCGCCGAAACGCTTTGCCAGGTCGTCTTCCAAAGAAATAAAGAACACCGAAGAACCGGGGTCGCCCTGACGTCCGCTCCTGCCCCTTAACTGATTGTCTATACGGCGGGATTCGTGGCGTTCCGTACCCAGAATATGCAGTCCGCCCGCGGCTATGACCTTTTCTTTTTCGGCGTCGGTCTGAACTTTGAATTTTTCGTATATCTCGTGGTAATGCCGTCTTATTTCCTTTATTTCGTCGGGAATATCCGATATAAAAGACGTCGCTAAGTCTATGTTTTCTTCACTCACGCCTTCTTCGCGAAGTTTTCTTTTGGCCATGAATTCGGGGTTGCCGCCGAGAAGGATATCCGTTCCGCGCCCCGCCATGTTGGTGGCGATGGTTACCGCGCCGAATCTCCCAGCCTGCGCTATGATGTCGGCTTCTCTCGCGTGGTTTTTGGCGTTCAACACGTTGTGCCTTATGCCTTTCGCGATAAGAAGTTTACTTATTTCTTCCGACTTTTCGACCGTTACCGTACCGACGAGTACCGGCTGACCGTTTGCGTGTCTTTCGGCTATTTCGTTTATTATTGCTTTGTTTTTGCCCCTTACCGTCTTATATATCACGTCGGGCATATCCTTTCTCGCAACGGGCTTGTTTGTGGGAATTTCCAGAACGTCCAGCCCGTATATCGCGCGGAATTCTTCTTCTTCCGATTTCGCCGTACCCGTCATACCCGAAAGTTTCTTGTAAAGTCTGAAATAATTCTGGAAGGTTATCGTAGCGTAAGTTTTATTTTCGTTTCTTATCTTAACGCCTTCCTTTGCTTCTATCGCCTGATGCAACCCGTCGGAATAGCGCCGTCCTATCATAAGACGACCGGTAAATTCGTCGACGATTATGACTTCGCCGTCGTTCACGACGTAGTCGTTGTCTTTCTTGAAAATATAGTTCGCCTTTAAAGCCTGCTGGATATGGTGCGAAAGAGTCGCGTTTTCTATATCCGCAAAACTCGCAAGCCCGAAAAACGACTCGGCTTTTTTCGCGCCGCTTTCGGTTATCTGCACGCTCTTTTCCTTTATGTCTATGGTGAAATCCTTGTCCAAAACCAACGTCTTTACGAACCTGTTGGCGGAAGTATACTGCTCGCTGGATTCCTGACCCCTGCCCGAAATAATAAGCGGCGTTCTCGCTTCGTCTATTAAAATAGAGTCCACTTCGTCGACTATCGCGAACGACAGCGGGCGTTGAACCATCTGTTCTATGCGGCTTTTAAGGTTGTCCCTTAAATAGTCGAAACCCATTTCGTTGTTGGTGCCGTAGGTTATGTCGCATTTATAGGCTTTCTGTTTTTCGTCGTCTTCCATACCCGAAATGGCGACTCCCACCGTAAGCCCCAAAAATTTATAGACCTTGCCCATCCACTCGGCGTCGCGCGCGGCGAGATAGTCGTTTACGGTAACGATATGCACTCCGTTCCCCGTCAGCGCGTTAAGGTACGCCGGCAACGTCGCCACAAGCGTTTTTCCTTCGCCCGTCTTCATTTCCGCGACTCTGCCCTGATGCAGACACACGCCGCCGACCAACTGAACCTTGTAGTGTTTCATACCGAGAACGCGGAAAGCCGCTTCTCTGCAAACGGCAAAGGCTTCGCAGAGTATATCGTCCAGCGTTTCGCCCTTACTTAGCCTTTCTTTGAAAACGGCGGTCTGCCCCGTCAACTCTTCGTCCGACATCCCGATATACTTCGGCTCCAGAGCCAGAATATCGTCGGCTATCTTGTCTAATTTCCTTAAATTCTTTCTCGCCTCTCCGCCGAGAATATACCTGAATAACCCCATTTTGCTCCTTATTTAGGTCTTTATTTCCTTTTTTGCGGGCACGCTCGCCACCGTGAGAAGGTAAACTTTTACCGCTCCCGCCTTTTTTAATGTTTCCGCAAGCGTTTCAGCCGTCGCGCCCGTGGTCGTTACGTCGTCGACGAGCAACACGGTCTTACCGTTTACGCTCTTTTTGTCCGACACCTTAAAAGAACCTTTTAAGTTTTCCTTTCTGTCGGCTTTGCCGAGTTTTGCCTGCCTTTCGGTCTCCCTGCTTTTTACGAGACAGTCGGTAACCGGCACTTGTATTATTTCCGACAACCGCGTCGCAAGTTCTTCCGACTGGTTGTACCCGCGTTTGCGCTTTCTTTTTTCGGTCATGGGAACGAAACACACGACGTCGGCGTTAAAAGAGTTCTTAAAATACAGATACGACAGCGTTTCCGCAAAAGCGGACAAAAGATATTTGCCGTTACCGTACTTCGCCTTTTTTATAAGCGAATTTATCGGTTTTTTATAGGTAAACACACTTCTCGCCGCGTCCACCGAAACCATAAACCCCTTACAGGTAAGGCAGTAATCGGTAGCTTCCTCCGTTTCCCTTCCGCAATGCTGACAAAAGGTCTTGTCGTTGAACGGAAGATTATCGTAACACTCTTTACAGAAGTACCCTTCGCCGAATATTTCCTTCCCACAGACGTTACACCGCCATTTCGGATCGTAAAGCCCGAAAGTCAATATTCGTGACAGAAATTCTTTCAGCCGCATTATTTCAGATACTTTTTAAGATCTTCCGCCCTGTCGGTCTTTTCCCAGGAGAACCCGTCCTTTCCGAAATGCCCGTAAGACGCGGTTTCAAAGTATATAGGCTTTTTAAGTCCCAACTTTTCTATTATAGCCGCGGGACGCAGGTCGAATTCTTTTACCACGATATCGGCTATCTCCCCGTCGGGAAGTTTTCCCGTCCCGAAAGTCTTGACGGATACCGAAACGGGATTTGCAACCCCTATGGCGTAGGATACCTGTATCCTGCACTCGTCGGCAAGCCCCGACGCCACTACGTTTTTGGCGATATATCTCGCCATGTAGGTGGCGGACCTGTCCACTTTGGTCGGGTCTTTCCCCGAAAAAGAACCGCCGCCGTGCGGGCATTTGCCGCCGTAGGTGTCCACGATTATCTTTCTGCCCGTAAGTCCCGAATCTCCCGCCGGCCCGCCTATTTCGAACCGTCCCGTCGGGTTTATATAGTACTTGGTGTTTTCGTCGAGATATTTTTTCGGCAGAACGGCGTCTATCACCCGTTCCTTTAAGTCCTTTCTCAATTTTTCGGTTGTTACGGTGTCGTCGTGCTGTGAGGAAAGAACCACCGCCTCTATGCGCTTGGGCGTTTTGCCGTCGTATTCCACCGTTATCTGCCCTTTGCCGTCGGGTCTTAAATACGGCAATTCGCCGCTTTCTCTTACGTCCTGTAACCTTTTGCACATCTTATGCGCAAGGGATATCGGTAAAGGCATAAACTCTTCGGTCTCTTTCGTCGCGTAACCGAACATAAGCCCCTGATCGCCCGCGCCCGTTTCGTCGTATTTGTCTTTGCTTTCAGACTTCTTTTCGGCGGAATTATCCACGCCGAGCGCGATATCGGGGCTCTGCTCGTTGATTTTTACTAAAATTCTGACCGTGTCAGCATCGAACCCGAGACCTTTTTTATCGTACCCCGTTTTTCGCACCGTTTCTCTCGCCGTTTTTTCTATATCGACTTTCGCCGCGGAAGTTATTTCGCCCATTATAAGCATAAAATCCGACGTAACGCAACACTCGCACGCCACTCTCGCGTTTTCGTCTTTCGACAGGTACGCGTCGAGAATTGCGTCGGCAACTCTGTCGCATATTTTATCGGGGTGTCCCGAAGTTACGCTTTCGCTGGTAAAAAATTCCTTCATAAGTTTTCCCTGAAATATATCCGATACTTTGGTATTATATCATTGTTTCGCCTTTACTGTCAATCGCATACGATAAAGATATTGAATTTGCGGCTTGTATACGACAAAATTTTTCTAAAATTTACCGCCGTTTTTAAGCCGCGCCGCATTTAAAAACGATTGACTTATTTTTTTGCCTTATGTATAATAAAATATTGTAGCCGAAAATTTAAAGGAGCGATTCAATGTCAGCAAAAAAGAAATCGGAACGCGGCAAAAAACTCGACCTTTCGGGCGTGGGACCCGCCGTCAAAACGATTTCGAAATCTATAAGAGAATATAAAAAGCCTTCGGTTTTAGCGCCTTTATTCGTAATGTGCGAAACTATTATAGAGTGTCTTATACCTTTCGTTATGACGCTCCTTTTGGGCGTTTTGGAAATCGCTTCGGGAAGGGCGGGAAACACCGACGCTTTTTTATCGAAACTTTTCGATTTTCTCACCGGCGGCGGAGAGCCTAATTACCTTCTACTGATACTCGAATTCGGCGCGATACTTTTCGTTCTCGCCGTTATTTCGCTTATCTGCGGCGTGAAAGCGGGAAAGTACACGGCGATAGCGTCCAGCGGATTCGCCAAAAATTTACGGAAAGATATGTATTACAAAATACAGGACTTTTCCTTTGCCAACATAGATAAATTTTCCGCGTCTTCTCTGGTAACGAGACTGACTACCGACGTTACCAACGTCGAAATGTCCTACATGATGATAATAAGGACCGCCGTCCGCGCTCCGTTTATGATGATATTCGCAATGATAATGGCGTTTACCATAAACGCCGAAATGGCTTTGATCTTCGTATGTATCGCGCCCTTGCTCGCGGGCGGGCTTATCTTTATCATGATGAAAGCCGTGCCTTTCTTCCACAGAATATTCAAAAAATACGACGCATTGAACGAATCGGTGGAAGAAAACGTAAGGGGCATAAGGGTCGTCAAGTCGTACGTAAGAGAAGAACACGAAAAGGAAAAATTCGGCAAGGCTTCCGACGAAGTAAGACAGAACTTCACGAAAGCCGAAAAACTTATCGCTCTCAACACCCCGCTTATGAATTTCTGCGCGTACAGCGGTATCATACTGATATTCGTCATCGGTTCTCTCATGATAGTAAGGTCTAACAACTCGCTTTTACAATGGACGGAATTGCAGAGTTTTATGACCTACTCTTTCCAGATACTTATGAGTCTCATGATGCTTTCCATGATAATGGTCATGATAATCATGAGTATAGCGAGCGCAAAACGTATCGCCGAAGTAGTAAACGAAAAAAGTTCCATAGTCTCCCCCGAAAACGCTCTTACGGAAGTCAAAGACGGGAGTATTCTGTTTGAAAACGTCAAGTTCAAATACGTTTCCACCGCCGACAGGTATTCGGTGGAAAACATTTCCGTAAGTATTAAAAGCGGCGAAACGGTTGGAATAATCGGCGCGACGGGATCGGGCAAAACCACTATGGTGAGCCTTATACCCAGACTTTACGACGTTTCGGAAGGCGTCGTTAAGGTAGGCGGCGAAGACGTGAGAAAATACGACCTGACCGTCCTTCGCAACTCCGTCGCCATGGTGCTGCAAAAGAACGTGCTTTTCTCCGGCACTATGAAAGAAAACTTAAAGTGGGGCGACAAAAACGCCACCGACGAAGAGATAGAGAACGCGGCGAAACTCGCGCAGGCGCACGAGTTTATTCTCGCCCGTCCCAACGGTTACGATACATACGTAGAACAGGGCGGCGCGAACGTTTCCGGCGGGCAGAAACAGAGACTTTGTATAGCGCGCGCACTCTTAAAGAAACCCAAGATACTTATTTTAGACGACTCCACGTCGGCGGTTGATACCAAAACCGACGCGCTTATCCGCGCGGGACTTAAAAAATATATTCCCGAAACGACGAAGATAATAATAGCCCAGCGTATCGCTTCCGTTCAGGACGCCGACAAGATAATCATAATGGAAAACGGCACGGTATCGGCTATCGGCACCCACGCGGAATTACTTAAAAACAACGATATCTATAAGGAACTTTACTATTCGCAGAATAAGACGGTGTCCCAAAATAACGACGGAGGTAACGAGTAATGCCGAGACCCATGCCTCCCAAAAACGGTAAAAACGGCGTGCCGCAGAAAGCCAAAAAAGGTACTCTTTTGCGACTTATAAAAATGCTCTTTACGGGCAACAAAAGACTGCTCGCCGTTATCCTTATCTGCCTTGCGATAACTTCCGTAACCGGCGTTGCGTCTTCCTTTTTCCTTGCGCAACTTTTAAAGACCATAAACAGGGGGTTAGAACTTGGCGGCGGCGAAAGCGCGCTTAACGAGATAATGCCTGCCCTTACCACGATATTCGTCGCCATGGGCGGAGTGTACCTTATAAATATCCTATGCGCCTTTTTATACACCCGTCTCGGCGCGATCCTGACGCAAAGATTCTTGCACCAGACGAGAACGGAAATCTTCAATAAGATGCAGTCTCTCCCCATAAAATACTTCGACACGCACAAAACGGGCGATATAATGTCAGTTTACACCAACGATACTGACGCGCTACGCCAACTCGTGTCGCAGAGTCTGCCTTCCCTTATTTCGGCGGCGATAAGCCTTACTACCCTGCTCGTTTTAATGTTCACTTACAGCATCTGGCTTTCTCTCGCCATCTTCGTCGGCGTGTTCGTCATGTTCAAGGTCACCAAGACCGTGGGCGGAAAGAGCGCGAAATACTTCGTTAAACGACAGATTTCTCTCGGTAAGGAAGAAGGCTTTATCGAAGAAATGATACAGGGTGGAAAGGTGGTCAAGGTTTTCTGCCACGAAGAAGAGTCCAAAGCCGATTTCGACGAGAAGAACGAAGAACTCTGCGAAATGGCGACCAAAGCCAACACCTTTGCCAACATCTTAATGCCGATAATGGGCAATATAGGAAATATCCTGTATATTTTCGTCGCTTTCGTCGGTGGGCTTTTGATGGTGCTCAACGTCCCCAACCTTACCGTTACGGGATTCGTGCAAGACACCGTAAACGTCAGCGCGACGACGGCATTTATAATAACCATTATGGCGTTTTTACCCGTAAGCCGTCAGTTCACTTCCAATATCGCGCAGTCTTCGCAACAGATAAATTCTATCGTAATGGGGCTTGCGGGGGCTTCGAGAATTTTCGATATTTTAGACGAAACGCCCGAAACCGACGACGGCTACGTTACTCTGGTGCGCTGCCGTATCTCCCCCGACGGGACTATTACCGAGTGCGAAGAACGGACGGGACACTGGGCGTGGAAACACCCGCATAAAGCCGACGGAACTATTACCTATACCGAACTTAAAGGCGATATACAGATGTTCGACGTAGATTTCGGCTACGTTCCCGAAAAAATAGTCCTGCACGACGTAAGTTTATACGCCCACCCCGGTCAGAAGATAGCCTTCGTGGGGGCGACGGGCGCGGGAAAGACGACTATCACGAGCCTTATAAACAGGTTTTACGATATAGCCGACGGCAAGATCCGTTACGACGGCATAAACATAAACAAGATAAAAAAACCCGACCTGCGCCGTTCTCTCGGCATAGTTTTACAGGACACTAACCTGTTTACGGGCACGGTCATGGAAAACATACGCTACGGCAGGCTTTCCGCCACCGACGAAGAGTGTATCGCCGCCGCGCGGCTTGCCTACGCCGACGATTTCATTACCCGTCTTCCCGAAGGCTATAATACCATGCTCACGGCGGACGGCGGCAACCTTTCGCAAGGGCAAAGACAGCTTTTATCGATAGCACGCGCCGCGGTAAAGGACGCGCCCGTGATGATACTCGACGAGGCGACGTCTTCCATCGACACGAGAACCGAGGCTTTGGTACAGAAAGGCACGGATAAACTTATGGAAGGAAGAACCGTGTTCGTTATCGCCCACAGGCTTTCTACCGTACAGAATTCCGACGTTATCATGGTGTTGGAACTCGGCAGGATAATAGAACGCGGCACGCACGATGAACTGATAGCGAAAAAACAGAAATACTATCAGTTATACACGGGCGCTTTCGAGTTGGAATAGTATGAAATGCGATCTCTGCCCCAACCTTTGCGGCGTCGACAGAAAAATTTCCCTCGGACGTTGCGGGGCGGGCGACACCGTAAAAATAGCCAAATATTACCTGCATAAATACGAAGAACCGTGTATTTCGGGCTCAAAAGGTTCGGGCACGGTCTTTTTTTGCGGGTGCTCTCTTAAATGCGCGTTCTGTCAGAATTACGAACTGTCAAGGGTAAAAAGGGGCAAGGATATTTCGGTATACGAACTTGCGGATATCTTCCGCACGCTCGAAGAGCAAGGCGCGGAAAACATAAATCTCGTTACCCCGACGCATTACGCCGACAAGATAATGCGGGCTCTCGATATATATAGGCCTTTAATTCCCGTTGTGTATAACACCCACGGCTATGAAAACCTTTCTTCGCTTTACGCCGTTGATAAATACGTAGACGTGTATCTCCCCGACCTTAAATTCTTTTCGCCCGAAGTTTCCGAGCGGTACACGGGAATAAGAAATTACTTTGACGTTGCCGCAAAGGCGATAGAATTTATGGCAAAAAAACCGCTTATATGGGGCGAAAACGGTATGATGAAAAGCGGATCGCTGGTAAGACACCTCCTTCTTCCTTTGAACCTTTCGGACAGCAAGAAGATAATAGATTTTCTCGCGGAACTTAAAGACAAGATTTATATAAGTCTTATGAGCCAGTACACGCCTTTCGGGGAAATAAAAAACTTTCCGGAACTCAAACGGAAAGTTACAAAAAGAGAATACGAAAGTCTTATAGATTACGCGCTTTCAAAGGGTATTGCGAATATGTTCTATCAGAAACTTTCTTCCGCGGAAGAAACCTACATACCCCGCTGGGATTTTTAGGCTACAACACCCCGTAAAAAATTATTCCCGAAAACGCGGATATAAGTATAAGTATCAAGGGCGAAATACTGCCCTTTTTTATTTTCTTGTAAATAAAATACGTCGCGGCGACGACTACGAATATTATAAGCGCTTTATAATCGAAAGAAAGCGGTTCTGATATTGCGGAAAATCCCAAAATCACCTGCGCAAACATTATAAGTCCCGTAGCGATTATAAGTCCCACCACCACCGGTCTTACGCCCGACAAAAACCCCTTTACGCCCGCGAACTTCATAAGTCCTTTTATCACCGACGCGACGAGAAGAACTATGATAAACGCCGGAAGAATAACGCCGAGAGTTGCTAAAAACGCGCCCAAAAGTCCCCCTTGACTTGCCCCGACGAAGGTCGCCATATTTATCGCGATAGGTCCCGGCGTGGATTCCGAAACGGCTATAAAGTTAAGTATTTCGCTTTCCGTCAGCCAGCCGTGAGATATAACTTCTTCGGTGAGCATGGGGATCATTCCGTACCCGCCGCCGAAAGACACCGCGCCGATTTTCAGAAACGTTAAAAACAGGTCGAGCATTATTTTTCATCCCCCTTGTCCGTAACGTTTTCCGCCTTTTCGGGCTTTTTCTTTGCGCGGGATAAAAGATAGATAAACACTCCTATTCCCCCGCCTATCAGTATTATGAACACGGTGGAAAATTTCAGCGAGAAAAGCGCGAGTAAAAGGAGAGTTATAATGGTAAGTATCGTTAAAATCAACGTAAGCGGCGTTTTTTTGACGTTTTTCAACATCTTTATTCCCGCGGATATGATAAGAAACACCACCGCCGCCTGTATGCCGCGGAAAGCGTAGCTCACGTATTCTATTTTGAGAAACTCGTCGAAAAACAGAGAGATTGCGAAAATAATTATAAAAGAAGGCAACGCCACGCCCAGCGTTGCGAAAAGAGAACCGAAAAATTTATTGAGTTTGTATCCTATGAAGGTGGCAGAGTTTACGGCGATAGGTCCGGGGGAAGATTCCGCTACGGCGATAATGTCCAGAAATTCTTCGTGCGTTATCCATTTTTTTCTTTCGACGAGTTCACGCTCTATTACGGCTATCATTGCGTAGCCGCCGCCGAAAGTTATTACGCCTATCTTGAAAAAAGTTATAAAAAGTATGAAAAGGTCTTTTAATTTTTTCAAATCTTTTCTCCGAAATCAATAGTTCGGCTTTACTATTCTCACGGCAAAATCCGTCGGGAACTCCGTCCACGGCACGATATCCTTGGGCGGTTCTACGCGGAATACCATCCTTTCTTTACTTACGGGGTGAGTAAAGGCAAGATAAAACGCCCAAAGCGCAAGATACCCTTTTTTCGCCTTTTCCCCGCCGTAACGCATATCTCCGTACACGGGACACCCTATCGCCTGCATCTGCACCCTTATCTGATGACTTCTGCCCGTGTGCAGTCTTACTTCGGTAAACGCAAGCCCGTCTTTTTCGTCTATGACCTTATATTCGAGTTCCGCGAACTTCGCGCCTTCCGTCGTCGGGGCGCAGACGTAAACCGTGTTGTTTACGGCGTTCTTTTTCATGTAGTGCGTAAGCGTCGCTTTCTTTTCCTTGGGGATTCCCGCAAGCACGGTAAGATATCTTTTCTCAAAATCCCCGCTCTTTAACTGTTCCGAAAGCCGCGCCGCCGCTTTACTCGATTTTGCAAACACCATTACCCCGCCCGTCGGTCTGTCGAGCCGATGGACGAGCCCTAAATACACGTTCCCCGTTTTGTCGTACTTTTCCTTTATGTACCGCTTTAAAATACTCAGCAGGTCGTCGTCTTTACTTTCGTCTTCACAGGTAGGAACGTTCTGCGGCTTTAACGCCACTATTATATGATTGTCTTCGTAAAGAATAGTCGGTTCTTCCATAGTTTATTCCTTTATTTCGGTATCGGTCCAAAGCCCGCTGTTTCCGCAAGGCAGTATTATGCCGTCTTCCTGCGTTTTAAGTCCCACTTCGTAGGCGGTCACGAACCCGCCTTTCGCTTTTTTCACCGTCGCCGTAAGTATGTTTTTTATAACCTGCGGTTGAAGTCCCGTAGTGTAACTGTTGATAAGGAAAAACAGCGGTTTTTCCGAAAGCACTTTAAGACAGGTTTTTACGAGAGAAAACAGTTCGTCTTCCAGTTTCCACGTTTCGCCGTTCGGTCCCCTGCCGTACGACGGCGGGTCCATTATTATCGCGTCGTAGAATTTGCCGCGGCGGATCTCCCGTTCGACGAACTTTTTGCAATCGTCGACGATAAACCGCACTTTCGGTTCTTTGACGCCGCTTAACATCACGTTTTCCTTGGCTCTTTCCACCATGGCTTTGGCGGAATCGACGTGGCACACCCTTGCGCCCTCTTTTAAACAGGCGCAGGTCGCCCCACCTGTGTACGCGAAAAGATTGAGAACGTTTATTTCCCGATCGGCGTTTTTTATAAGGTCGCGCATGACATCCCAGTTGACCGCCTGTTCGGGGAAAAGCCCCGTGTGCTTAAAGCCCATGGGCTTTACTTTGAATTTAAGGTCTTTATACGATACCGTCCACTCGTCGGGAAACGTCGACTTCTTTATCCATTTTCCGCCGCCCGTTTCGCTCCTTATATACTTGGCGGAAAGTCCTTTATAACCGTCTAAATCCGCCGTGCCGTCCCAGATGACCTGAGGATCGGGGCGAAGCAGCGTTACGCTTCCCCAACGCTCTAATTTATAGCCGTTGCCCGTGGCGATAACGGTATAGTCCTGCCACTCCGCGGCTTTCATTTCTCTGCCTTTACGACGGTAATGCGGCAGGTCGCGCCGTTTACGTCTATATCTTTGGTATAACCTTCCGCCGAACCTTCCGTCACGGAGTCGGCAAGCACTACGCCCTTAAACGTCTTGCCGTTTACGGCGTCTTTTACCGTCTTATCTTCCGCAACGTAATACACCTTTATCCTGTCGATAACGTCGAACCCCGCTTCCTTACGCATGGTTTGTACTTTCGAGATAAGTTCCCTTTCCACGCCTTCGGCGTAAAGTTCGGGCGTAACGGTAGTGTCCATTACCACGGTAAGTCCCCTGTCGCTTGCCGAAACGTACCCTTCTTCGCTTTCGCTCTCGATAAGAAGGTCGTCTACGGAAAACTCGAACACGTCCCCGTCCAATTCCGTTTTATAAATTTCGCCGCGCTTTACCGCCGATACGACGGCGTTTGCGTCGCACTCCGATAAAAACGCTTTTATCTTGCCGAGTTTAGCGCCGAACTTCGGTCCTAACGTTTTTAACTGCGGCTTTATTCTGTAACGCACGAATCTCGACGCGTCGGTCAACAGTTCGATATCCTTTACGTTGAGTTCGTCTTTCGCTATGCTTAAAAGTTCGTCCGATAAAGCGACTTTCCTTTCGCTGCAAACGAATACCTTTGAAAGCGGTTGACGGTTCTTTACGTTGGAAGAGTTTCTGCAAGCCCTGCCCAAAACCACTATGTCGAGTACGTTTTTCATACCTTCTTCCAAAGTCTTGTCTATAAACGTTTCGTCCGCCGTCGGGAAATCGCAGAGATGTACCGATATCGGTTGGTCTTTGAAAAATTGCGGGACGAGATTGCGGTATATGCTTTCCGCCATGAACGGGGTGAACGGCGCGGAAAGTTTCGCCACCGCGGTAAGCACCGTATACAACGTGGTATACGCCGCTATCTTGTCTTCCGTCATATCGTGTCCCCAGTATCTTTCCCTGCCGCGACGTACGTACCAGTTTGAAAGATCGTCTGTAAACTCCGAAAGCGCGCGCGCCGAACCGAATATATCGTACGACGCCAAGCCTTCGTCTATCGTCTTTATAAGGGTGTTGAGTTTAGACAGCACCCACTTGTCCATAAGCGAAAGTTTACAGTCTTTAAGGTCGTACTTCGACGGATCGAACTTGTCTATCTCAGCGTAAAGCACGAAAAACGCGTAGGTGTTCCACAGCGTACCCATAAACTTTCTCTGCGCTTCCGAAACCGCTTCTTCGTAAAATCTCGACGGCAGCCAAGGCGCGGAACCCGTATAGAAATACCACCTTACGGCGTCCGCTCCCTGTTTGTCGAGAACCGACCACGGATCTACCACGTTGCCTTTGTGCTTGCTCATCTTTATTCCGTTCTTGTCGTTGACGTGCCCCAAAACTATGCAGTTTTTAAATGGCGCTTTGTCGAAAAGCAAGGTTGATATCGCAAGCAAGGTATAAAACCAACCCCTCGTCTGGTCTATCGCTTCCGATATAAAGTCCGCCGGGAAATGGCTCTCGAAAAGTTCTTTGTTTTCAAAAGGATAATGGAACTGCGCAAACGGCATGGACCCCGAATCGAACCAGCAGTCGATAACTTCCTTTTCCCTTACGAAAGTCCCGCCGCACTCGCAATCGAAAGTGCAGTCGTCTATATAAGGTCTGTGAAGTTCTATATCCCCTTCTATGTGGCAAAGGTCTTTCAGTTCCTTTTTACTGCCTATAACGTGTATCTTTCCGCACTTGTTGCATACCCACACTGGTAGCGGGGTTCCCCAGTAACGTTCGCGGGACAGTCCCCAGTCTATTACGTTTTCGAGGAAATTCCCCATCCTGCCTTTCTTTATGGTGTCGGGCATCCAGTTTACCGAGTCGTTCGCGGCAAGAAGCCTGTCCTTTACCGCCGTCATCTTTATAAACCAACTTTCACGGGGGTAATAAAGGAGCGGCGTGTCGCAACGCCAGCAGAAAGGATAACTGTGAGTAAATTCCATGGTTTTAAAGAGAAGTTTCCTTTCCTTCAAGTCCTTTATTATGAGTTTGTCGGCGTCTTTTACGAATATTCCCGCAAACTTGCCGCAACGCCCGTCCAGATGTCCTTGTGCGTCCACGAGTTTTACGCTCGGAAGGTCGTATCTGTCGCCGACGACGTGGTCGTCTTCGCCGAAAGCGGGCGCGATATGAACTATACCCGTGCCGTCTTCCATAGTAACGTAGTCGGCGCAGGTAAGATAGTAGGCTTTCTTTCCCTTTGCCTTTATATCTTCCGTCGCAAAGTCGAACAGCGGCTCGTATTCTTCGTATTCGTAGTCTTTACCCGCTTTTTCGGATAACGTTTCGTAATTCTCGAAATATCTTTCCACAAGCGCTTTTGCGAGAATATAACGCGTGCCGTCTTCCGCTTTTATCTCGGAATATATCTCCGCGGGATTCATACACAAAGCGACGTTGCTGGGCAACGTCCAGGGCGTGGTCGTCCAGGCGAGAAAATAGGTGTTTTCTCTGTTTTTCGCCCTAAACGCCACGAAAACCGACGTTTCTTTGACGTCTTTATACCCTTGCGCTACTTCGTGCGAAGAAAGTGCGGTTCCGCATCTCGGACAGTACGGAACTATCTTATACCCCTTGTATAAAAGTCCCTTTTCGGCTATCGTCTTTATAGCCCACCACACCGATTCGATATACTTGTCGTCGTAGGTGATATATGGGTTTTCCATATCCGCCCAGTACCCTACGCGGTCGCTCATCTTCTGCCACTCGGAAGTGTATTTCCAGACGCTTTCCTTACACTTTTTTATGAAAGGTTCTATACCGTACTTTTCTATTTCGGGCTTGCCGTCTATACCGAGAAGTTTTTCCACTTCCAACTCTACGGGAAGTCCGTGCGTATCCCAGCCCGCCTTTCTTAAACAGTGGTCACCTTTCATAACGCGGTAGCGCGGTATGATATCCTTTATTACTCGCGTCAGTATATGCCCTATGTGCGGCTTTCCGTTTGCCGTGGGCGGTCCGTCGTAAAAGGTAAATTCACGACTCCCCGCGTTTCTCTCTTCGTTCAGGCGGAAAATATCGTTTTCCTTCCAGAATTCGAGCACTTCTTTTTCTCTGTCCAAAAAATTCAAAGACGAGTCCACTTTCTTGTACATAAATCGCTCCGAAACGTTGTAAGTTTATAATATATCTATAATAGTATAAAATTATTTGTCGTTTTTGTAAAGTTAATTTTCGCAAAATACGTTTTTTTCGTTAAAAAAACTTGCGGGATTTTGAGTTTTGCTGTAAAATGTACTTACCGTGCTATGTGGGGAGTTAGCGATGCCCTGTTATCCGCAATTCGCTTAGCGGAGCAGAAAGCTTATTGAGGCGTGTCTCGTGGAAGGCCGCATCCGATAAGGGGCGTTGATATCAAGGTCTTGTGCAACGCGTTCCCGCAAACCGTGTCAGGGCAGGAATGCAGCAGCACTAAACGGATCGATGCGTGTGCCATAAGGGTGCTTTGAAGTAGTTACCTGTCGGGTTACCGCTTCGGCGGAATACGTCGATTTAAGATGCACGGTTTTTTAAAAACCCCCGCCCGCAAGTTCTTGCGGGCGGTTTTATTGCGAAAAACCGCCTTTTCTCCGCCAAACGCCACGGATTTATCCGCACTTAAAAAAATTCGGTTTTCCCCCGAAATTGTATTGACAAAGAAATAATAATTTTATATAATAGAAAAGCGTTTTGAAAATCGCTGCTATGGCTCAGTAGGTAGAGCACATCCTTGGTAAGGATGAGGTCACCGGTTCAAATCCGGTTAGCAGCTCCATTACACCCCCTTGCTATCTGCAAGGGGGCTTTTTCGTCGCTTCTAACCTTAAAATGAAATATGGACGCAATCGGCGATATTATCGCAACGATTGCTATTCCGTCGCTTCGCTCCTTACAAATCCGGTTAGCAGCTCCAAAATAATTTCGTCCCTGTTTCAAGGGGCGAAATTATTTTTATGTTGTCAGGTTTTTAATCGGTGCGCACTAAAATAGCAAAACCCCTTCGCATGAAGGGGTTTTGGTGTTTTATTTCGATTTTCAGTCGCCGTAGCCGTCGGGATTTAAAGTCTGCCAACGCATAGCGTCCCTGCACATATCTTCCAAGGTCTTTTCGGCTTTGAAACCCAAAAGTTCGTAGGCGAGTTTCGGATTGGCGTAACACTCGTCTATATCCCCTGGACGACGCGGCATTATCTTGTAAGGAATCGGCTTACCCGTTACCTTTTCAAACGCTTTTACCATATCGAGAACGGAATATCCGTGCCCCGTGCCGAGATTTACTATCATAAGCCCGGGGTTTTCCGCAAGTTTGTTGACCGCAAGGACGTGTCCTTTCGCCAGATCGACGACGTGAATATAATCCCTTACGCCCGTACCGTCGGGAGTGGCGTAGTCGTTTCCGAATACCCCTAATTCCTTTCTCTTGCCGACGGCGACCTGCGTTATATAAGGACAAAGGTTATTTGGTATCCCCTTGGGATCTTCCCCTATCCTGCCCGATTCGTGCGCGCCGACGGGATTGAAATACCTTAAAATGGCTATATTGAAGGATTTATCCGCTTTATAAAGGTCTTTCAATATGTACTCTATAAACAGTTTCGTGCTGCCGTAGGGGTTGGACGTGGAAAGCGGAAAATCTTCCTTTATAGGCACGCTTTCGGGCTTTCCGTAAACCGTCGCGGAAGACGAAAACACCAGATTTTTTACGTTATGTTCTCTCATAGAAAACAGTAACTGCAACATGCCTTCTATGTTGTTTTCGTAATACTCCAACGGTTTTTCACAGGATTCGCCGACCGCTTTCAATCCCGCAAAGTTTATCACGGCGTCTATCTTGTTTTCGGTAAACACCGAATCCATAAAGGCTTTATCCCTTATGTCGCCTTCGTAAAACTTCACCTTTTTGCCGGTAAGTTCTTCTACCCGTCTTACCGCCTCGTATTTGCTGTTTACGAGATTATCCACGCAGACCACGGTGTGCCCCGCGTTCAATAACTCCACCGAAGTGTGCGAGCCTATATAGCCCGCTCCGCCCGTAACCAAAACGTTCATATTTTATCTCCTTTTAACGATTATTTTCTTACTATACCCACGGTTTTAAGGAATTCGTCGAATCCCCTGTCGCCGTTTTCGTCGTCCTTAAAGACCGCCGTGTTGCCGAGAATATTCTTGCAGGTAATATTGACTTCTTCCCGCACGATATCTTCCGCCGCGGACTTAACTATTCCGCCCTGCGTTTTCGCGTACAGTTTCTTTATCATATCCCTATGCGCGTAAAGATAATTCGCGGAATCGGAAATCGCTTTTTCGTCGTACGCCGCGTTACCGCAAAGGATATCGGCTATCATATCCAGTTGCTTTTTAAGCCTGCCCGGAAGAATAAACAACCCCATCGCTTCGATAAGCCCGATACCTTCCTTTTTTATGTTATGATATTCGGGGTGGGCGTGGAATACTCCGTCGGGATATTCTTCGCTCGTTATATTGTTCCTTAAAATAAAGTCCATTATATAGCCGTCTTCCGTCTTTCTCGCTATCGGGGAACAGGAATTGTGCCTTACCCCGTCGGTCTCCGCGAATATCCCGCAATCTGCGTAAGAAAACGTTTCCCACGCCGCTACTATCTCCTTTGAGAGTGCGGAAAGACTTTCCCTGTCTTTACTGCACAACCTTATCGCGCTGTTGTACCAGTCCACTCTCCCTATTTTCACCGCGGGATATTTGTCGCAGTAATATTCCGTCTTTACGGGTGCTTTATGCATAGGCATGATATGCCCGCCGCCCTGAAAATGCTCGTGATTCAATATCGAACCGCCTATTATCGGCAAAGCGGCGTTTGAACCTATCATATAATTCGGGAAAAAGTCCACGAAATCCAGCACCTTATCTATGGTATCCGCCTTTATGTGCATGGGAACGTGCCGTTCCGATATCGCTATCAGGTGTTCGTTATAGTAAGCGTACGGCGAATACTGCACGAACCACGGCTCATTTCCCATAGTTAAAGATACCGTGCGGATATTTTCTCTCGCGGGGTGGTTAGAGGTGCCTTCGAACCCTTCGTTTTCCTTACATAAAAAACATTGCGGGTACTTTCTGTCTGTCTTGGGCACGGAAAGAAGTTTGGCTATCTCCTTATTATCCTTTTCGGGCTTACTTAAATTGACCGTAATTTCCAGAACTCTCGCCCCGTCCTTATACTCCCATTTAAGGTTTTTCGATATAGCCGTTTTTTTGACGTAATCGTTTTTGACCGATAAGTCGTAAAGATATTCGCACGCCTTTTCTATTCCGAATTTTTCCTTTAATTCGTAAAACCGCTCGTTCACCTCCGACGGCAACGGACTTAATATCCCCATTATATAGGTGGAATACCTTTCCTTGCTCTCTTCCGTCGCAAGCCCGTTTTCCACCGCGAAAGCCGCGACTTCTTCCGTTATTTCGTCGGGAACGTCGAGTTTTTCGATATAGCCGAGGTGGAGTTCGCCGTAATAAGGCTCGGCAAGGCGGAACTCTTTAAGCAGCAGATTGCGGAAATACGTTTCGTCGCGCTTTTTTAAGTGCAAAAACGTTTCCGCATACTTCAAAAGTTTTTCGATAAGTATTTTTCCGTCGATCATATCAGTTTCCTTTCTCAGAATTTTTACCGTAATAATATTTTAACCTGCATTCCAGTTCGGAATTGTAGAGTTTTCTTTCCCTGTCGCTTTTCCGTCCGAAAAATTTTTCGAACCGCTTGCCGTCTTTGACGATGGCGAACACCGACCACGCGGGAAAATCTTTCATAACGCAACCGAAATCTTTATAACTCTCTTCCGCCGACCGTATATCCGACGCCTTTACGCCGTAAGGCGGGTTGGTAACCACCGTTCCGAAATCCTGCCGCGGCTTAAAATCCTTTACCGCTTTCACGGAAAACTTTACCGCACCCGAGACTCCCGCCCTTTTGGCGTGATATTCCGCAAGTTTAACCGCCTTTGCGTCTATATCCGAACCGCAAAAGTCTATCTTTATATCCCTTACGCCGTCCGCCGCTTCTTGTTTTAACGAAAAATACAGTTTTTCGTCGAAGTTCTTCCAGTCGTTAAAGGCGAATCTCCTGTCTATCCCCGGCGCAATATTAAGGGCTATGCGCGCCCCTTCTATGACGAAAGTTCCCGAACCGCAGAACGGATCGTAAAAAGGTCTTATGCGGTAGAAATCGCTGTAAAACAGTATCGCCGACGCAAGCGTTTCCTTTATCGGGGTAACGCCCGTTTTGTCCCTGTATCCGCGCTTATGCAACGCTACGCCGCTGGTGTCTATCATAACCGCGACGCGGTCTTTGAAAACAGAAAATTCCACGTGATACTCCGCCCCGCTTTCGGGAAGGCGGTTGTACCCGAATTTTTCGCACAACCTGTCCGCAACGGCTTTTTTTATTATTCTCTGGCAATCGGATATCGAAAACAGCGTGCTTTTTACGCATTTGCCGTTTACCGTTACCTTTCCGTCCGCCGTGATAAAGTCTTCCCACCGCACGGCTTTAACGCCGTCGAACAGTTCGTCGAAAGACTTCGCTTCAAAGTCGCCCGTCTTTATATACACCCTTTCGGCGGTCCTTAAATTAAGGTTTGCTTTCACCACGTCGGAAACGCTTCCCTTAAAAGTGAACGCGCCGTTTATCGCCGGAACTTCCTTTTGAAAAAGCCTGAATATCTCTTTTTTAAGCGCGCTCTCAACTCCCGAAGCGCAGGTTACGACTATTTCCGTTTCCGTCGGAAAATCGGGTTTACGGGCGTAAGTTCTCATTTATACTATTTTAATATATCCCGCGTTATTTTTCAAGCGATTTACCTAAACTTTACGGCGTTTGCGGCAAAAATTTAGAATTTGCTTGTCAAAAGCGGCTTTTCGGTATATAATATCTCCGTAATATGTTGAAAGATAGGCTCGGGCGTTTTTTCTGCGCCTTCGACGAATTTTTATATACGCCGTTATTCCCCGCCGCCGTTTCTGCGTTTATTCTTGCGGCGTATATCCTGCGGATATCACTTATAGGACTTGCAATATTAGTCGTTATCGCTTGTTTCATAATGATAAGAAAGGACGATATAACCCCCCTTTTGCCGTTGTGTTTCGGGTTCGTGTGCCTTTTCCGCAATTTCAACGCGTTGAAAGGCGTAGCCATATACCTGATACTCGCACCATTTTTAATTTCCCTTATATACCACTTTATAAAATTTCCGCCGAAAAAACCCGTGCTCGGAAAACTTTTCTTTCCGTTTTTTCTTATTACCTGCGCGCTGTTTTTGAGCGGGATATTTTCGGCGTATCTTTACCTTTACGCAAACGGGCTGTTATACGCCTTTACCGTAGGACCTTTACTTTGGTTCGCGTACTTTCTTTTCGGAAACTATCTTCGCCCGCCTGAAAATTTCGACGTTAAACGTTATCTCTCCTTATCGGTGGTATGTTCCGTGCTCATTATGTGTCTCGCGTTCTTTTGGGCTTGCGCGGAGCAAAACGCGGGTATGGGAAATTCCATTATCAACGGAGCGACGGTGGGATTCGCCAACACCAACAACGTAGGCGCAATGATACTTCTCGCCTTTCCGCTGTGTCTTTTTCTGTTTGTGAAAGAAGAAAACCATTGGTTTTACCTCGTTACGGCTTTGTTTTTTATCGTAACGATACTCCTTTTCCGGTGCGACGGCGGGAGCGGCGTTCTTCTGGTGTTTTCTCCGTTCATGTTCGTGTTGACCTACCTGGAATCCAAAAAGGAAAACAGGGGGCGATTGCTTTTTTGCCTTCTTCTGTTCGTACTCGTTGCCGTCGCCTTGCTGTTTATTGTTTTTCTCGTTAAAGGTTTCGACTTTATAACGGCGGAGTTCGACGTAAGAACCGGCGAAAGCGGAAGATCGCACTTATACAACGTCGCTTTCAGACTGTTCAAAGAAAACCCGTTGTTCGGCGCGGGATTAGGCTATAGCGACACCGACGCTATCGGCGATTACGCGCCGCATAACTGCGCGCTGCGTATATTCAATTTTCACTCCACTCTCTTTCAGGTGGCGGGGTGTATGGGGATATTCGGGCTTATCGCATACGCCGTGTATTTTTACAAAAGGTACGAGATAGTTACGGAAAATTCTTCCGTCTTTAACGTTTTTATGTTTTTCGCCTTTACCATGTTCGAGTGTTACGGAATGATAGATACCTGCGAGTTCAATATCGTACCGTGTATGCTCGTCTTAACGGTTATGCTGACGGTAACGGAAACGGAAAACCGAAAACCGCCTTTAAGTTTTGAAAATACGATCAACGCTTTCGTAGGACGATAGATAAACGCCCCATCGCAAAGAAATTGCGACGGGGCGTTTTTATTTTCGGCAATTATATGTCGTCTCTCGAATTGTCCACTTTATAGGTGGGTACGAGTTCGTGAACGAGTTCTTTCATGCGCGGCGTTTCGTTTCTCGCCTCGGCGTATAACTCCCGTATCTTTTCAAACAGTCCGTTTTCGTCGAAGGAAAGCGGCTTACCTATGGATATAAGGTCGTTCGCCGTCTTTTGCAACCCTTCTTCCTTCATAAGCCTTTCTTCGTACAGTTTTTCGCCCGGACGAAGCCCCGTTATCTTGATATCTATATCTTTATACGGCTCTAACCCGCAAAGTTTTATCATATTTACGGCAAGGTCGTATATCTTTACGGGCTCGCCCATGTCGAGAACGAATATTTCCCCGCCCTTGGCGTAAGCCCCCGCCTGCAATACCAGACTGACCGCCTCCGGAATCGTCATAAAATATCTTACTATGTCCTTATGCGTAACTGTTACGGGACCGCCTTCTTCTATCTGTTTTCTGAATAGCGGTATCACCGAACCGTTGGAACCTAAAACGTTGCCGAAACGCACGGCGACGTAATCGGTGTCGTAACTCTTATCCATAGCCTGTATTATCATCTCGCAGACCCGCTTACTCGCACCCATTATGTTGGTGGGATTTACCGCCTTATCCGTACTTATTAAAATAAACCTTTCCGCACCGAATCTTCCCGCCGCGTCCGCGACCTTATACGTGCCGCTTATATTGTTCTTAACGGCTTCCGTCGGGGAATCTTCCATAAGCGGAACGTGTTTGTGCGCCGCCGCGTGAAAAACTATCTGCGGACGGTATTTCTCGAAAATATTGTCCATCCTGTTGGTATCTCTCACCGACGCTATCAGCGTCAGAAGGTCGAGTTCGGGGTGTTTCCTTATGAGTTCCTGCTGTATGGAATAGGCGTTATTCTCGTATATATCGACTATTATAAGGCGTTTGGGGTTGTGCGCCGCTATCTGCCGACAAAGTTCACTGCCGATAGACCCGCCGCCGCCCGTTACGAGTACCGTTTTGTTTTCTATATAGCCGACTATCTCGTCGAGATTTACTTTTACCTGTTCCCTGCCGAGAAGATCGGTTATCTCCACTTTCTTTACGTCGGAAACGGAGACCGTGCCGTTCACCAGTTGGTATATCCCCGGCACGGTGGATATCTTGCGCATGGCGGGCTGGCATTTCTTTACCATTTCGCTTAAAGCACGCCTGTCCAGCGAAGGCATGGCGAGTATTATCTCGTCCACGTTGTAAATATCGGCGTATTTCACCACTTCATTAGTGTTGCCGACGACTTTGACGCCGAGTATTTCCTGCCCTATCTTATTGACGTCGTCGTCCAAAGCGCACACGGGAAAATACTCTATCTTGTCCGACGTGCGCATTTCCTTTATAAGCATATAGCCGCCGTTGCCCGCACCGACTATCATCACCCGCTTATAATGGCTCTTTTCGGAGTGTATCTTGTTTTTCCTTTCGTACTGGAACATAACTTTGAAGAACACTCTTATCCCTATCGTGAGAATAAAGTACAGCAACGAACAGACCGCCGCCCATTTTACGTCGTATATCTCGGAAATAATGCATATCACGACGAAAACGAGAGCCTGCAAAGCGCAGGACAACGCGATTTTTACCGAGTCTATAATGTCCGCGAACCGCCAAAGTTTCCTGTAAAGTCCGAACGCGTAGTTAAAAAGGCAGGCGGTAAAGCAACCTATAACGGCGTACCACCACTCGTACTTTATACACGCGTAAAAATCGCTGCCCGAAAGCAACAATCCCAACACCCACGCTACCGCCACGCATATCACGTCGGCGAACATAAAACACAGAAGTTTTACCCATTTATTCATAAAACGTTCTCTTATCCCCTTTCTACGACTTAACGCCGAGTAATTTATCGGCAATATCGGTAAGATTTTCCACGTTCAACCCGTTATCCGCCATCTGGACTTGCGCCGCGGCGTGTTTTACGAACGCGTCTTTCGCACCGAGATTTATCACTTTTACGTTCTTATCGGAAAAATACTGCGCCACGGTGCTGCCGAAACCGCCCGTTACCGCGTTTTCTTCCATAGTGATCACGGGTGTTTTTATCGCCGATAAGAACTTTATATCGAGAGGTTTCAGCACCCGCGCCGAAACCACCTTTACGCTTTTATTATAAACGGACGCGAACTTACAGGCGATATCGAGACATCTCGGTCCTACCGCTATCACCGTTATATCCGTTCCGTCTTTTACCGTTTGCATAGAGTTTTCCCCGATATCCGAAACCTCTCCGTCGAGTCCTTCGGCGTTCTTGGGATACCTTATGAACGACGGTCCTTTAAGGGTAAGTGCGTAATTCAGCATTTCCGCAAGTTCGCCCTTAAAAGACGGCGCGAACACCGACATATTCGGCGCGTGCATAACGTACGAAAGATCGAAAAGTCCCTGATGCGTTTTCCCGTCTTCCCCGACGAATCCCGCTCTGTCGGCGCAAAACACCACGGGCAGGTTCTGCAAACACACGTCGTGAAGTATCTGGTCGTACGACCTTTGAAAAAACGTGGAATACACCGCGACCACGGGCTTTAACCCGCCTTTTGCCATTCCCGCGGCAAAACTTACCGCGTATTCTTCCGCTATACCGACGTCGAAAAACCTGTCGGGAAAAGCCTTTTCGAAAACGACCGTTCCCGTACCGTCTTTCATGCCCGCGGTAATAACGACGACTTTCGGATCTTTTTCCGCGGCGGCGATAAGACTTTGCCCCAAAGCCGAAGAGCCGTTGCCGTAATCCAAGTGTTTTCCTACGCCGTGATAAAGATCGGCTTCCTTTTCCGCCTCTTTCAACCCCTTGCCTTTCTGCGTCCTTATATGCAGAAAAACGGCTTTATAGCGGGCGACGTTTTTAACGCGTTCGAGAATTTTGGACATTTCCTTAACGTTGTTTCCGTCCACCACGCCGACGTACTTAAACCCGAACCGCTCGAATACGGCGTTTTTATTGAAAATACGCTTTATAAGGTTTTCTATCTTCTTAAAAAAAGTATGAACGAAAGTTTTTCCGAATATCTTTTTAAACGCGTTTTTGCTCTTAACGTAGCCTTTTTTAGTCGTACCCTTTGATATAAGGCGGTAAAAACCGTTTTTGTTCTTCGAAATGGACATACCGTTATCGTTGAGTATAACGATAAGTTTAGCGGGCTTTTCCTGCGAAGAGGTGAGCGCTTCCAGATTAAGTCCGTTGACCAGCGCGCCGTCGCCTATCACGTTTACCACGAAATAGTCTTCTTTAAGTCTGTCGCGCGCGGCGCAAAGTCCCAAGCCCAACGACAACGAGTTCCCCGCATGCCCCGTCGTAAAGACGTCGTATTCGCTTTCCGAAGAGTCGGGAAAACCCGAAATGCCGCCTTCGGTACGAATACTCCCGAAAAGGTCCTTCCTTCCCGAGAGTATTTTATGGGCGTAGCACTGATGTCCTACGTCGAATATAAGCTTATCCTTAGGAAAATCAAAAGTACGGTAAAGTGCTATGGTCGTTTCGACTACGCCGAGATTCGCGGATAAATGACCGCCGTTATTATCCGCCGCGGAAATGATTTCTTTTCTTATATCTTCCGCAAGACACTCCATTTGGACGTAGGATAATTTCTTTACGTCTTCGGATTTTTGCAAGTCTTTTAAAACGTTCATAAGGCGCTTCCCGAAATGAGTAACAATATTATACAATAAACGACGGTACTTGTCAAGCCGTAAACTTGACAATCTT
>JAEEGH010002638.1_pt1 | contig 48193 bp, 38 predicted proteins | sample 9134181 | NCBI WGS metagenome assembly JAEEGH01 (sample SAMN16246544, study PRJNA631951) | gut metagenome | biome: gut microbiome; feature: rumen; material: DP-attached | host: Bos | place: Iran: Karaj | collected 2018-10
TTGCTTTATCATCTACATAATGGATATAATAAAGATGATCGCCATAGTATTCATAGAATGCCACGCAAACATCCTTTTCATTCACTATCGATTCCATGTCTGCCATCGCAAAAGACTCGAAGGCAGGATATACCATCGGTTGGGCTTTGAGTTGATTTTCTTCAGCTTCATAGGCTTTGGCCTGTTGCTCAACCATCTGCTGATACCATAAATCAAGTTTCTTCTTTACATCCTTGGGGGCTCTGTCTATCCATTTGTTCATTGGGTAGGCAATTATAAACAACAATGCCAGAACGAACATGCCAATTAGCAGTTGCCCAGTTATCAGACACACAATCATTGCTATTCCCCAAGGAATCAGAAGCAGAAGCGACATTTTATTCCGGCGCTTAAATTCCTTATCATTTTCTTCTGCGAACTTCCGCTGGTATTCGTCCAATAGTTGTTGCTTGTAGGTTTGGAGGTTACTAATGAAAAGAAATTCCAATCTTCCCTCTTTCCATTCTTTCAAAGTCTTCTCAGCATTGATACTGAGAAAGCCATAATTACCATTTGCAATCTCTGATAAAATGTCTTCGCCTTTTTGCGGGCAAATATATAAATATGCGTATGCAACAGTTTCCCTTACCCCTGCATTTTCATGCGAAAGAAATGGCTCCAGTAAATCCAACTTCTCCTGTTTATAAAGATAGGAAAGGCATTTCATAATAATATCAAAACATTTATTCCCATCTTTATAATTACCCGTTTCCATCGTCCGAGCCTTTTTGATGGAATTCTCCTCAAACAATCTTAAAGCCTCATCAACATTCCCTATTGTCTTCATTCGCACGATATCAATTATACATTTTTCGTTTATTTATAAGCATCCTGATTCACAGATACAGAGTCATTTCCCCAGTAATCAAAATGGTTTCCTTGTTTTAACATATCCTGTGTTATTACGATTGTATCATACAAGGTGTCACGACAGATCTCTTCCCACGTATGCTTTCTTGCTGTTTCCAGTTTTATGACATAGAAGCAACCTGTCTGGTTGGGCCTGTCTATAAATAGATGATGTGGTTCGTGATAACCTGCACTCGAATCAGGAGGAATAAGATCATGTTTGCCAATCGTCAGTTTTTCGCCACCATTAATTCTTGTTTCTTCCCAATAGAAAGTTAAAGTATCGCCATTTGGAGTTACATGTTTAGTTAGTACCCGATTAAAAGATAAAGTATCGTCTTTAGAAGTTAAAGTATCCCAAGGTGCTGAATTCATAAACCGCTTGGTACTATCGATGTTATTGTAGCGGCCAAAACCTATCAGGATTGTGTCATTTGTACGGTTGATCACATACATGGGATATGCAAAATCGATAACACATGAAACAAGTGCTAGTGAGAGTACAGCCAATAGTATAATTACTTTTTTCATATTTGTAAAAAAAATGTTATATGAGTATTAACAGATCTATTGAGATCCCTATGGCCAAAAATAAGAAAGATATAATATGCCATTGAAATTGTTTGTAATGCGGGTTATTCCTAAACTCGCGAAAGTATTTCTTGTATACCTCACTCTTTACAGTCCTTAGGCAAAAAGGTAGAACTAAAGCTGAAATAATCGCTATTACAAATAACATGTTCCTATTCCAGCTTAAGTCCGATATCTGAATCAATAAAAGACAAATCACATATAGCATGCCTAAAATATAGCCGCTTAATGCAATAGACAATGTCATGGTTGCAGTATAGACGGCATTCTCTCTAGCTTCAATATTGACTGGGTTATACGTAAGTAACCTGTCAATGGAAGCATATGAGTAATAAACATGATTTATAAATCTTTCAACTTTCATGCTGCAAAGATAGTGTATTATTCTGAATATACAAACTATTTCAGTCTTTTTTTATCACGGCGGGGTCAGTCTCACAAAGGGGACTGTCCCTTTTGTGAGATTTTTGTTTGAATCTAAGTTTTCCTATCGAAAATTTGGTGGTTTCTGGAAAATACACTATCTTTGCGGCGTAGAATTAACTTTATCTTTGAAACTATGACAAGACAAACAAGAAAGAAAAGTATGAGCGGCGTTTATCACGTCATGCTTCGTGGAATCAACAAGAGTGATATTTTTCACGATCGGATGGACTACGTCAAGTTCAGGAAACTGCTTGAACAGACCGTCAATCCTGTAGATGAACTCGGTCATCCCATGCCCCCAAGATGCCGGTTCTTCGCCTATTGCATGATGACCAATCATGTACACCTGCTGGTGAAAGAGGAATCGGACGACATCGCCACGCTCATCAAACGTATCGGAGGATCGTATGCGCAGTATTATAATCTGAAGTACGAACGTGTTGGCCACGTCTTCCAAGACAGATTCAAGAGTGAGCCGGTGGAGAATGACGCCTATTTCATCACCCTGCTACGATACATCCATCAGAACCCCGTGGCTGCCGGTCTTACCAACGATGTCATCTCCTACGAATGGAGCAGCTGGCATGAATTTCTCACAAAAGGGACGGTCCCTATTGTGAGAAAAGAGGATGTTTTTGAGAGGATTTCATTTGACGATCTTGTTGCTTTGGTGAACGAGCCGCTGCCCAAGACGACCGTCATACTGGAATATAATACTACACGTTATAGGCGAAGTGATGAAGAGGTATCAACTTTCCTATGTGAGACCTTTTCATTACGTACACCAAAGGATCTGGCTTTATATTCTTCTGAGCGTATAGCAGACATAGTTTATCGTGCAAAGGATTTTGGCGCAAGCATCCGACAACTTGTGCGATTGACTGGCATCAGTTTTCACCACATCAGGATTTCATAATCTCACAATAGGGACCGTCCCCTTTGTGAGATTTACCGGGCAGATTATTGAAGATGCTCGAAAGAAGGCAAATATCACTCAGGAAGAATTGGCTGCGAGAATCGGTACCAACAAGTCATACATCTCGCGCGTTGAAACTGGACGCACAGAGCCCAAGGTATCGACCTTCTACCGCATCATCGCCGCCCTCGGCCTTACGATAGAACTCACTCCGGCGGGATAACAACGGGGGGATTTTTATGAGAAAATAATCGAGGAAACGTTTGGTTTTCTCGATTATTTTTTGTATCTTTGTAGGGTAAAAGAGATGTGGTTTTGGCCACGAGATAACCCTAGTAATTCACCATTTAAAACATGTAAAGTTATGAGTAAAACAGTTAGAAAAATCCTTCAAGTGATCAGTTACATCATCACCCTGCTTCTGGGTGGGGCTGCAGGTGGAGCAATCGCACAATAGGGACCGTCCCCATTGTGAGAAATCTAACAGAGGCCATGGAACAGAAAGGCTTCAAAATCTCTCAGTACGCCTGTGCGGTATTGCTCATCGTGAGCAGTATCGCGCTGGTTAGTTATCAAGTGGTCGAGATCGACGATGTGGCTAACGGGCTGCTGTATTATGTGGCGCAATCGTTCCTACTCGCAGGATCAATCTTCGGTCTCGATCAGTATATCAGAATCATAAAGAAACAATAGAAATGTCACACAGATCTCGCAGATCTCACAGATATATGGCCGCTGGCCATTGACGCAAGAGACTCTTGTATAAAAGCAATCACCACAGGTGATAAAAATCTGTGAGATCTGTGAGATCTGTGTGAGTAATTAAAATACCATGAAAGAGAATATCAATGACATCAGATTGTCTCAGCATTTGGCTTCGCCGAATGAGGCTACGCTCAGCCATTCAAGCGAGCTTGACGGCGTTCGCTTATCGCCTCATTTTAAACTTAGCGAGTTCCTGAATCTGAAGAAATATCCGGAGAACATCCCCACGATGCAGGTTGTGGTGAATCTGACTTATGGCTGTCATCAGCTGCTGGAGCCTGTACGATTGATCGTTGGCCCGATCATTATCAATTCAGGTTTCCGCAATCCCGAAGTCAATCAGAAGGTAGGGGGTGTCAGTACCTCCCAGCACCTTCTCGGCCAGGCAGCTGACATCCAACCTCGCGACCCTTCGCAGTTCTGGCATCTCGTTGAATTCCTGAAGATCTGCGAACACACCGACCAGCTCCTCACCGGCAATGGCTGGCTCCACATTTCCTGGAATCCTCTTGCGCCTCCCCGCCACTACGTCCGCATCGGTTATTACAAGTAAAAAGGACACAAAACGGAAAACGCAGAAATGTTTCTTTTCTTGGAAAATTTTTAGTATCTTTGCAGCCGATTAGAAATGTACCCCGACCGAGAATCGAACTCGGAACTAAGCTTTAGGAGAGCCTTGTTATATCCATTTAACTATCAGGGCCAGTCGCAAAGACGGTGCAAAGGTACAACTTTTTAGTGAATAGTGAATAGTGAATAGTGAAAAATTTTATTCAGAAATAAGAAAAATGGGAAAAAAGACAATGAGAAAGGGATTTTTGATGCTTGTAGCGTCGCTGATGCTGCTGACGGGCTGTAAGCAGAAGGCCCCAGCCAACGAGCCCGTAGCCGATGCCAAAGTTGAGACCAAAGAGTCTGCGGCAGAGACGAAGACCACCTATACCGACATCAGTCTGCCCGGACCGCAGGGACAGACGGTGAAGGTGAGCGACTATGTAGGCAAGAACAAACTCGTGCTGATCGACTTCTGGGCCTCGTGGTGCGGACCCTGCATGGGTGAGATGCCTTACGTGGTGAAGACTTACGAGATGTTTCACGCCAAAGGTCTGGAGATTGTAGGCGTATCACTTGACAAGAACAAGGCCAGTTGGTTGGCTGCCATCGAACAGACAGGTCAGAAATGGCCGCAGATGAGCGACCTGAAAGGCTGGGACAGCGAAGGTGCCGCTCTCTATGGCATCCAGTCGATTCCCGCCAATGTGCTCATCAACGAACAGGGTGAGATCGTGGCCCGCGATTTAAGGGGCGACGCGCTGTTCAAAGAAGTCGAAAGCCGCCTTGCCGCTGGGTCCGTAGCAGAATAGGCCTACGCGGATGCCCTTCCAATAGCCTGCGCGCATGGGGAATGCCTCACCCGCAGGTTCGTAATGCTCGCCATCGGTGCTGTAATAGAACTGATGGCGATTTTCTATGCAGTCGTTCGTAATGCGCAGCCAGACTTTGGCGAATTTCCCTTGTTTCACAATCTGCCGCTCGCCATGTGCCTCGATAAACACACCCTCTTTGCAGAGGCCGATGCCACGAAACAGTTTGCCAGAACAGAAGAGACCTGCATAGCTGTTACCAGAGGCCGATACCAACGTGGTGCTCTCGCTCTGATAGCCGATGACTTTCTGCGTGAGCATGTTCCGCGCCAGCTTCAAGCTATCGGCAGGCATTGCCTTCAGCGTGAGCCAGTCCTTGCGTTCCGTGAGGCTCCAATGGGTATCGACAGGGTTGTGGTTCCATTGCCAGACAGGAGATAGAGAGGAAAGAGGAGAGAGGAAAGAGGAAGGAGATATGTTGAAATCGTCATGAAAGTCAGAGGATACATATTGGTATTCTCTTTCCACTTTCCTCTTTCCACTTTCCTCTAAACGGGGCATCTGCCAGAGGGCTACAGGCTCTCCCACCCCATTTCCATCGTAATCCACTCCCATCAGCGGCCAGTCGTCCTGCCAGCGAGCGGGCTGCAGATGAACCACGCGCCCTAAGACGGGTGTCTCCTGGAAATGATAGAACCACCAGCTGCCATCGGGCGCATCCACCAGCGCGCCCTGATGCGGACCGTTCACATTGGTAGAGCCTTTTTCGAGCACGATGCGACGCTCGTAGGGGCCATAAATGTTTCGCGAACGGAGCACCGTCTGCCAGCCTTGGCCAACGCCACCCTCCGGGATGATCAGGTAATACCAGCCGTTGCGCTTCAGGAATTTCGTGCCTTCCGCTACAGGGCCTTCATATACCGTCACGCCTTCATCGAGCAACTGCTTGCCGTCGGGCGACATCCTGTGCACGATAATCGGCCCTGCTCCGTGCTTACTGCGGCCTAAGTAAGCCTGGCCGTCCTCATCCCAGAACGGACAGGGATCCTCCCACTTCGCCACACGCTTCACGAGATGTAGCGGCGCCCAAGGGCCGTGCGGGTCTGAGGCCGTGCTCATATAGAGCCCTTCCTCAGGCGTGCAGAAATACACATAATAAAGTCCGTCGTGATAGCGGATGGCAGGCGCCCACGAGCCACCGGCATAATGCTGGTTGCTGTCCCAGCCAGGTTCATCGAAGCGACGGTAGATCTGACTGATATAATGCCAGTTGACCATATCGTCCGACTCCAGCACCTGCATGCCCAAGAAATGAAAGTCCGACGCTACCATATAGAATTTCGAACCCACGCGGATGACGTCTGGATCAGAGAAGTCCGCATTCAGCACAGGGTTGCGATAGGTGCCGTCGCCTTGATCGCCCCAACCTTTCGTATCGGTCTCCACGATATCGGGTCGCACATCAGCCTCAGCCGTTTCTATATGGATATTATCAAAATGTACGTCGCGCGCGTGACGCACGTAAAAACCCTTGGCGGGCAGACGACCCCACATTGTGGCCTCCGGATAAGCCTTCTCCTTCTCATTCCTGATGGAGTCGTTGATGGCAGCTAGATCCTCAATCGCCACCCCACCCTTGTGGTGGAGCGTGATATTCGAGAGCCAGATATTCTTTACCGGATGGCCGGGCAGACCCGTGATGGAGCAGCCCACCGATCCAGCATTGCGGATCTGGAAATTACTGAGGTGAATGCCATCGATTGTGCCCACATGGTCGATGGGAATCAGTTCGGTAATTGTGTCTTCATTGCCATTGCCGCTCAGTCCAGAGCTAGCGTTTCTCAGTTTGTAGCCTCGACCGCGATTGCCCAGACGAATAAAAATGGGCGATTCGGTACCCTCGACAGTAAAGTCAGACACATTCACATTCTCCAGCACGCCCCCGTCGACAATTTCCAATGAGATGGCTGACGTGCCTATCTTCGACGGCGCACCGAAGAATTGACTTGACTGGTCGCTGCTAGGCTTGACTACAATACCAGAGATATTGATATTACGGAAGCCGCCATTGGTCTCCGTACCCAACTTCACAGCATTGCAATGGCTCGACACCACGCAGTCGGAGATGCGGATGTTCTCGCAGAGTCGGGGCGAAGTACTCTTCAGCGTGATGGCATCATCGTCGCTATCGGCCAACATCCCCTGTACGATGACATCGTGACAGCCGTCCAGATCGAGCGCATCGTTATTATAGTTATTGCGGTTTTGCACCTTGATGCCCTCTATCCTCAGCCGGTCGCAGGCCAGATAATGCTGCATCCAGCAACCGCTGTTCTTCAAGGTGATATTCCTCACGGTGATGTCCTCGCCCTGGATGAATCGCAACAGGTGGGGACGGGTGATACCCTCATCATTCCACGACAGCTTCTTGAAAGCGCTTCCCCGTCCGTCGATGGTGCCATAACCGTCGATCACCACGTTCCGAACCTTATCGGCATAGATCAGTTGAATGGTATTGGTCTGCGTACGCAACGAGACATAGTTGGACTTCATCGGCTTATAATCCTTCAGATCGGTACTGCCATAGAGCGTGGCACCTTGCTCCAAAAACAGGTGCACATCCGACTTCAGCACGATCGTACCTATCTTATATTGTCCCGCCGGCACCACCACTCGTCCGCCGCCTGCCTTCGAACAATCGTCGATAGCCTGCTGAATGGCTGTCGTACTCAGCACGGTGGTATCCGATTTGGCGCCATAACTCACGATATTGTAATCGGCAGCAGAAGCTGCGATAGTGAATAGTGAAGAGTGAATAGTGAATAGTAATAGGCGTATAATCTTCATATTTGTATCACTTTGTTTATTTTATGTTGCAAAGGTAATAAAAAGTTCATAATTCATAGTTCATAGTTCATAGTTTTTTTCTAAATTTGCGAACAAATAGTTATCAACTCAAACTTTATTAATAATGAAAAGACTTCTTTTTTTCTGTTTCCTAGCGTGTACGGCATGGGCTGTTAACGCTCAGAACCCCTATCTCCCTCTGTGGGAGCATGTGCCCGATGGCGAACCCCGCGTGTTTGAAGATCCCGACCATCCTGGCAAACTCCGTGCTTACATTATCGGTTCGCACGATGTGAACTATTCTGCCTATTGCGGTCCCGACATCCGTATGTGGTCAGCTCCCGTTGAGGATCTGAGCCAGTGGCGCGACGAAGGTCCGATCTTCACCTGGTTCGTCGACGGACAATGGGACACGATGTATGCTCCCGACCTCGTTGAAGTGAAGGACAGAGCCACGGGCAAGAAGACCTACTACCTCTATCCCCACTCTCGTGGCTGGCGTCGTACGCCGATGGTATGTAAGGGCGACCGTCCTGATGGTCCCTTTACCCCCATCAACCTCACGGAAGATGGCCGTCAATGCCTCCCCGGTTCGTTGATTGACTTCGACCCCTCGGTATTCATCGAGAACATCACCGACAAGAAGGACAAGGACTACAACATCGGTTTCCGCGCTTATGTGTTCTATGGTTTCCAGCACTCTACAGCTGTTGAGCTCGACCAGAAGACGATGTACTCGAAGCGCGAGGGCACGGAGCCCATCGACCCCTTCATCCCCGCCAGTAGTGCCGATGGCCGTCTGCTCGATAAGGCCGGTAGCGAATACAAGGCTCTCTATGCCGGACAAAATCCGCTCGACTTCAACTTCTTCGAGGCTTCCAGCATCCGTCAGGTGGGCAACAAATACGTGATGGTGTTCTCTGGCTATAGCGGCAAGGAATACGGTCTGGGCAATACCAACTCCGCCCTGCGCTATGCCTTCGGCGACTCTCCCCTCGGTCCCTGGCGTTCCGGTGGTGTATTGGTAGACTCCCGTGGTGTCGTGCTGGGTGAGGATGGTGCCAAGCTCATCACCACCAACTTCGGCCACAACACCCACGGCTCCATTCAGGAGATCAACGGCCAATGGTATGTGTTCTATCACCGTCCCCCACGCGGCTTCGGCAATGCCCGTCAGACGATGGTGGCACCTGTGAAGATCACTTGGGACAAGAAGCCCGTAGCCAAGGGTGGCGTGGTGAAGATTACGGGTTACGACCCCTATGCCAAGGATAATGTCTGGACGGCTAAGGCTGCCGACGGTAACGAGTATACGGGTGCCGAGGTGACCAGCGAGGGTTTCCAGATCTTCGGTCTGCCGCCTTACGACTACTATAGCGCAGGTTATGCCTGCTTCGTCAATGGTCCCGGCTCCAACGACTGGATGCAGGACAACCACGATGTGTGGAACAACTCGATGGACCTCGCCGGCATCAAGAACGGTGGCATCATCGGTTTCAAGTACTTCGGCTTCGGCGGTCTGGCTCAGGACACTAAGGGCTGCAAGGCCTTCGAAGGTATCAAGAAGGGCGACAATCCGCACCTTTACCTAAACCTGACCAGCAGCGGCAAGGGTGCCTTCAAGATTCACGTCAAGCTCGACGATCCTTGGAAGGGTGAGGAGATTGGAGAATTCGTTTTCGACGACAAATTCCCCGCCAATCAGGCACTTACGATTTCCAAATTAGTGCCCGCCGTTGAGGGACTCACTGGCAAGCACGCTATCTATCTCGTGGTAGAAGGTCCGGAAGTGCAGCAGCCTCAGCAGCAACAGGGTCCGTGGGGCCGTCGTGGGCCTCAGGGTCCGCAGCGTCCGCAGGGTCTCTTCGACCTCCACGGCATCGGCTTCTCGAAAACTGACGCCCATCCGGTTCCCATGGTACCGAAGGTAACAATCACCGTCGACGGCAAACCGCTGACGATTCCTTCGACGCCTATCCGTTTCACCAACCAGAACGGCTACCCCGACCAGATCCGCTACCAGCTTTATGCGCCGCTAGATGCCAGTTCGAAGCTGAAGGCTACGTCGGATGCGCCCAACGGCGTGAAGTTCGACATCAGCCCCATCGTTGAGGGCCGCGCCACTATCAAGGCCACCTTCAAGGGCAAGACCAAGATCTTCTTAATTAATTAGTATTTGTTTATAGTTAAGAGTTTATAGTTAAGAGTTTATAGTTTATAGATGATTACTTCTGTCAACGGAATGACTTGTAGGGTAATCATCTATAAACTATAAACTCTTAACTCTAAACTTTTTAACCTAAAGATAACGTAACTTTTGCTAGCCTTTCCGTCAAAAATGCGTACCTTTGCACCCGAGATGAGAAAGGCATTGATGTATCTGTTACTCTCGCTGGGTATCGTCCTGGTTGTGATGTTCGTCTGTGGGGCCGCTTTGGGCTTCGCAGGTAACTTCATTGAGGGCTTTATCGATGGCTTCAAGGGCGACACAAATGCCTCGTGGAACCCCTCAGACTTCTACTTTGCTATCGGTATGGTCATCCTCTGCATCGCCTGCGTCATTCTGCAGATCGTGTTCCTCCGCATGCACTTTGCCAGCTACACGATGGGACGTATGAGTCTTATTCCCAAGAAGAAAATCGGAACGGTCATCGGCAACGCCGGTATGGCGATGTTTGGTCTGGCCCTGCTCTACTGCACGATCTCCGACCCCTTCTTCAGCAACGATGAAGCCCTACGGGAGTCGTATGCCTGGATAACCAACCACCCCGTTCTCTCGTTGATTGGCATGACCTTCATCGAGGGCACAGCCGACCTGATTCTCTATGGTGGTATCATGCGGGAACTGCTCGAATGGAAGCACCGCCCGCAAATCATCGTCCCGGTGTTCGGCCTCATCATCGGTCTGTTATCGGCATGTTTCAGTTCGCCCGTCTTGGCCATTCCTTCCACGATGGCGGTGATGTTCCAGGGGTATCTCTACGACTATTGCCGTAGTGTCATTCCCATCATCATCGGCGACTTCATCTATTGGCTGATCATCATCCTGCTCATTAATCTGAGCATTCCGGCATGGTTTTTCTTCATTGCCGCTGTTCTCTTCGTCCCCGGCGCCGCCATCGCCATCCAGACGATGGAACCGTATAAACCAATTGATTAACTCCCAACTATCAATTGCAACCCGATTCCCCTCACCGTTTTCAGCGTGATGCGCGGTTCATCGGCGAGGAGCTTACGGAGCTTATTCACGAAGACATCGAGTGAACGCGAGGCGAAATAGTCATCCTCTGTATTCCAGAAACGGCTGAGGATGGCCTCGCGGCGCACCACATTATTCTTATTGTCGGCGAGGATGGCCAGTATCTGGGCCTCACGCTGGGTCATCGTCTGCGAGGCACCTGTCTCGTCATTACGTAATGTGGCGTGGTCTGCATCGAGCGTATATTTGCCCAGTTTATAGTGGCTAACCTCTTTTTCAGTCTTTGCCCCACCCCGCATTTTCATCAACGCCTGGATATGGGCGTCGAGTTCCTCAGGCACGAAGGGCTTCTTCACATAGTTGTTGATGCCGAGACGATAACCTGACTTCACATCGTTGGGCGACGTGAGGGCCGAGGTGAAGATAATAATTACGTTCTGGTCTGTCTCACGGATGCGCTCCACCATCTCGAAACCGTTCATCACCGGCATATCGATGTCGGAGATAATCACGTCGGGGTGTGTCTCCTCCCAGGCTTTCACGCCTTCCTTACCGTTGGCAGCGGTCGTCACCTCATAGCCGCCAATAATATCCTCCAGGCCTGTCTTCTCGATATAGGCCAGCGATGCATCGTCTTCAACTAATAACAACTTTATCATATCTTCTTTCTTTTTTGGAAACGAATTAGAATAATTAGAATAATTCTGTTCACGAATTAAAATAATTATTATTCTTAATAAAAAAAATATTCGTTCTCATTCGTGGAATTAATTATTCTCATTATTCTCATTCGTTTCTTAAATATTTATTTTTCTCATTCTTTTCTTTCGGGATGTAGAGGGTGAATTCTGAGAATTTGTCTTTCTCGCTCGATACGGTGACCTTGCCGCCATGGGCCTGCATCACCTGATCCACATAGTTCAGACCCAGGCCGAAGCCCGAGACACCTCCCTTGCGGTTCTTTTCGTGTATCGCCGCGCGCCCGAACTTGTCGAATATCACCTGCTGTTCCTCCTTCGTCATACCGATGCCATTGTCACGCACCTTCAGCAACACGTTCCTGTCGGTGTCCCACGTCTTGATTTCAATCTTTATCTCCTCTTTCGCGTACTTCACCGCATTGTCAATCAGGTTGGCGATGGCCTCTGTCAGATACTGCTCGTCGGCCAGCACATTCTTCACCTCCAAATGAGTAGTAATCTCGATGGGTTTCGTAGCCTTCGCCTTGGCCTTCTCCACCAGATCGTCGATAATGGGCTCCAGATCCATCTCATGCTTGTTCAGGATTAGTTTCTTGTTCTCCAGCTTCGATATGGTCAGCAGCTTGTTCACCAGCGCCAGCAGATGCTCTGCCTCTTCCTCGATAATACTGTAGTATTTCTCCTTGATCTGCGGTTTGTCGTCCACCTTGCCGCTATGCAGGAAGTGTGCTCCCATGATGATTGAACTCAATGGCGACTTCATGTCATGCACCATCGCATACGAGAAATCATTTCTCAGTTCCGCCATTTGTTCCTGCTCGGTGATGAACCGCAGCAGCTGAATAATAATGATAGCGAAGAAGCCCAGGATGATGGCACTTATCAGGAACAGCGGACTCAGTCTACGAGCCAGTTCCGGATAGGGATTGTTCAGCGCTAGCCTGATGGCCCTCGACCCGTCACGACGGATACTCACCGGCTTCGTCATCAGCGACCAGCTCGACCGTCTGTCGTTATTTTCTCTCACCACCTCATCCATCTTCCATCTTCCTTCTTCCATCTTCCCTCTTACTTCCTGCACCGTCACGTCGCGGTTGATTCCCGCCACGCTCAGCAGCGAATCCACATACATCGCCACCGTATCGAGAGATATCTCCGAGTGGTATGTCTTGCTCAAGGCGTCGTTCATGCCCTCTACCGACGAAGCCAGACTCAGGTTGCCGCGCGCTTCGGGCAGACTCAATGTATCATCTGCCGTCACTTGGTCAGCACGGGTATAACTCTCATAGAACATCGCCCATGTCAGTTGTGCGCCGGCTCGCTCCTCGATGTCCCTCGTCACCGAACGATACGTCATCCACATATAGAGCCCCAGCAACAGCAGCACCGCCGCCGCACTCACAATCGACACATATTTATACCTGTTCTTATGCATAACCGCCCGCAAAGATACACAAAAAAGCCGAAAGCGTAAAACTTTCGGCTCAAAATCTTACTTCGGGAAGTCATACATCAGATACTGCATGTTGGGTTCAACGGGATAATTGGTAAGTTGTCCGGAGCGTGTGACAAACGACAATATACCATTATAGACACCATGACCGAATGTGAATTGATTGCTGTAGATGTTGATATAGTGAACCCGTCGGGCGTCATAGTTCAGGAGTCGCTCTACATCGATGACCGGCATGCCGTCGATGAGTACCATTGCCGGCCAGGAATTCACGTCGAGCGTCTGGTCACCTAAGACAAACAGCTGAGGTACGCCATTGACCTTTCTGTTTCTTACGCAGATCACATATTCTAACAGCACCTCCCTGATGGTGAGGAACTGACGGTATTCATCGAGATTGTAGCTTAGATTAGGTTTGATGCCAAACACCGTATCGTCATACCTACTGGCTCCCGTTTCCTGACTCCTGTCTCCTTGTTTCATCACCATCTGATGCCGTTGCATGTCCAGGGAACGGGCTTCCACCTCGCTGCGATTGTAATGGAACACAAGATGCGGGAGCTGCTTTGGAAGCAGGATGGCAAACGGGCTTATCATTTCTATCGGCAGACTCACGCCTGTGGACGACACAGCAGAGAGCACTAACGGCAACTTGCCATGCACGCCATAGGTGAAGAATACTGCTGTGGAGTCATCGACCATCTTTCCCTCGAAATAATGGATCTGCTTGCCGATGATACTCAGCGAGGGATTGATCAGACTACCCTTGAAAGTATGCCCGCCATACTCGTTCCTTACACGGGCCTTGATGATATGGCCTTCAGTTTCTCGCAGATCGATGAGTTTCGACAGCTTTTCCCCTCCAAGGTAATCTCCTTCCTCCTTCCTCATTCCTCCTTCCTCGATATTATCTTCCTTCACCCATTCGATATCATCGTCGACACTCTTGCGAAGAGGATTGACGACAGCGACCAGTCGTTGAGACACGTCAGCATTGTCACGTGTATAGACCGATAGCAGATAATATCCGCTATGAAGGTCGGAAGGCAGTTCGATTGTACCTATGCCCTTGCCGCCATCAAGACTGAACACGACGCCTGCCGCCATACTATGCGTGTCGCACAGTTCAGCATAAGCATAGCGTGCGCTGTCTATGGTGACGCTCACCTTCATCGCCTCACCGGCAAGATACCATGAACGGTCGGTCTCAATACGCGTCGCAAAGGTGCTCATGCTGAGCACCAATGCAACTATCAATGTTATTATTCTTTGATTCATCTTCTATGTTCAATAGCTTACGTTTTCCGTCAATGACCAGAAGTCTGGTTCTTCGAGATAGGCGCCCTTGGTTCTGACATCGAGTTGATACTGATATGCCCATGCCGTTTTCAGACCCGGACCAGACGTCGTATCCCATATACACAGGAACAAGCCCTTTCTTACCATTCGCAGACAATCTTCCACACTAGGGTTTTCAAGCCACACACGGGTATCTATGTCCGGACGACGGGGGATGGTGTAATCACCCGGGTTGAGGAAGAACCTGTATGCACTCGTATTCAACGAGCATCCCACATATCCAATCACACGCTTGTCTGATGTCAGACAACGGATATTTGTAGGCAATGCCGATGGTTGTGGCGTGAACAAGCCTCCCATCTCCGAACCGGCCTGACGCCGTGCCAGCTCATACTCATACTCTGCCTTTGTAATGGCACGCTGCTGTATCAAACCGCTATACCTGTGATACATACGCTCATCAGTACAATCCAAATCGTATACCTTGAGTCTACGGATATGCTGTCCTTCGTAATTCAAACTCGCTCCAACGATGATTTCCGAGCTTGCCTGGTCTATCCATCCCACTTCAGGAAACTGGTCATACTGATAGCCTCGCGTCTGCAATTCCGTGTCGTAATAGACGTTGGTCGAGTAGTCGGCATGCACTTCCCATGTCTCATTGTAGGTCCACAGATAGTATCTCGCCTTATCAGCTTCCAATGGTGCTTCAGGCGTGATAAGCACGTCGATATCGCCTTCCGGTGTGTTCTGTACCCCAGTTACTTCCGCAATTTTCTCGGTAGGCAGGGGTTTCTGAGGTTCTGATTCATACACCTCGCCATCGGTCTCGATATGCAGATAGTATTCCACGTCAGGAATGAGGTCATCAATCATGCAGGTGTAAATGCCATACATTCCATCCGCCCTGTATTCAGAGCCGTCAGTCCCACGCACGCAGACCTCTGCGTCCCCTACCCTTTGGGGGAGATCGATAGCATTAATGGACTGAGTCCGAGTCAGGATGAACACATTCCATTGGGAAGAACGTATCGTACCTTCAACAACAAGCAGGTTGGAATCCTCTTCAGCAATGTCTGCTTCATACTCCTCGATACAAGATGTGAAGAGGAATAATAAAGAGGTGAGAGGTAAGAGGTAAGAGAATATTTTTGTCTTCATAATGTTCAATGTTCAATTAAACCTTATATTAAGCGATACGTATGGAATGGCTGTGCCAAACACAGACAGCTTATATCCCTTTATTTCATCGCCCTCAGTAACATAGTAAATGTTATAGGCATTCCGGCGGGCAAGGGCATTATACACACCTATGGAGAACGACGTGTGAAGGAAACTTGTCAGTTTATGAGTCGGCTCGATATTAAACGCAAGGTCCAGTCGCATATAGTCCGGTATGCGATAGGTGTTACGGTCTGTATAGTAAGGCATGTATTTATAATTATGTGTATCGAAATATTTGCCGGCGGGCAGCGTGGTCGGACGACCTGTGGCATAGTTGAAGTTGCTCGACAGGCTGTATCTCTCGGTAAACTTCAGGTTGAGCACAGCCTTCACCTCATGAGGTCTGTCATATTCCGAAGGATACCAGTCGCCATTGTTCAGCGGCATAGCCACCCTATTGTCGTCCTGACGAAGCAGCGAGCGCGAGAAGGTATAGCTCACCCATCCGTTCACTTTGCCAACAGGTTTCTTCGCCTGAAGTTCCACACCGTAAGCCTGTCCCTTGGTTGAGATCACATCGGTCTCTAGGTGGTGGTTCATCAGCAGGACCGCAGAATTGCGGTAATTCAGATAATCGCTGATATGCTTGTAATAAACCTCTGCCGACAGTTCATAAGTCTTGCCTTTTGTCTCATGATAGATACCTGCGGCCAACTGCCAACCCTTCTGGGGCTTGATATTATAGTCGGAAAGCTTCCAGATGTCAGTAGGCGACATAATGGAGGTATTCGACACCTTATGGATATACTGGCGCATGGTGTTGAAACCGGCCTTCAGCGAAAGGTTCTCCTGTAGGGCATAGCGAAGCGACAGCCGCAGCTCTGGGGCATGCCAGGTCTTGATAATGCCTGTCTCACGACGCGTCTCCGCCAACGTTGCCTCCGATGGCAGCTCCCCATCATAATAATAATTCACGTCGCGGGGTCCGAGCGCATTGAACATCGAATAGCGCAGACCGGCAGAAACCGACAGCTTCTCCGTAAGCGAACGTTCATAATCGATATACGCAGCGCTCTCCAATGCCTTTTCCCGCTCCAACTGGTCAGTCTTGATGCATGACTCCTCACCCAAAGGCTCATACTTACCAGCCTGCACATTGTAGTGTTGCACAGAGAGGCCGTAAGTGAGCACCTGCTGTTCTGTCAGACGATGACGGATATGCAGCTTACCCCACAACTGGTCGATGCCGAAACTCAGTCGGGCAGCCATCGAAGGTACGGCCCAGTCCTCATTGAAATAGTCATAGTGGTCGAATCCGGCAGAAGCCGTCACCGTCACTCTCTCATTCAGGATAGAACGCCACTCTGCCGAGATATTGCGATTCTGATAGCCATAACTGTCGTCTGAACTAAACGAGAACTTATCCTTACTCCAATACCCATACAGCTTCAGGCGTTGCGTGTCGTTGAGCTTCCAAGTCAGTACGCCACCCAGGTCAAAGAAGTTGGCACTACCGTTTTTGTAGCCACTATCCTCAGGCAACTTCTTCAACATCCAGTCGCTGTAGGTAGTACGCCCGTTCAGCAGCAGCGACACATGGTTCTTGACGACAGGTATCTCCAGATTCACCTTACTAGTCAGCGCGCCGATACTTGCCTGTCCGGTCAGTTTCTGCATGTTAGCCTCCTTCGAGGTCACTTTCAGCACACTACTGATTCTGCCGCCATATTCCACGGGAATACTCGACTTGAACAGCTCCACATCCTCCACCGCATCAGAATTGAACGATGTGAACAGTCCGAACAGATGTGACGGATTATACACCGTGCCGCCGTTGAAGAGTATCAGATTCTGGTCTGTGGCGCCGCCTCGCACATTATAGCCGCTCGAAGCCTCACCAACAGTAGTCACTCCAGGTAGCGTGAGCACGATCTTCATGATATCCGACTCGCCAAAGGCCGAGGGGATATTCTTCAGCAGCTGGGGCTTGAACTTCTCAGAACCCATCATCATATTGTTCACAGCCGACTGACGACCACCCACCACCACGATCTCAGCCAGTTCCTGGTCGTCGGCAACACTCGCCTTTGCCTTATTCACACCTGGTACCACATAGACCTTTGTCTTTGACGAACCCGCCACAGCAACAGTATCACTATCAAGAACGGGAATGCCGGGGATGAGAGCCTCTTGCCCCTCATCTCTTACCTCTTTATTGTCTACGGATTTATTGTCTACGGAATTTAGGAATCTGGGAATTATTCCTTCATTCCTATATTCCGTAGACTTAAATATCTCCGTATAAGAATCTGGGAATCCTGGAAGGCTCTCCACCACCTTCACAAGACTCCTCTCCCGCTCACTCTTAGAGAAAGAAAGCCGATTCTGCTTAACAAACTGCTTGATCTGCTTTTTCTGTTCAGGAAAGAGTTTCATCACGTCCAAGGCACGCTTCACGCGATGCCCCGTTCCGTCTGGCGTCATGAGCGTATAATACTCATCAGTATTAAGCGTCTTCAGGGCTCCCTTTTCTCCAGAAAAAAATCTTTCACCACTATACGTCTTCCATACTCTATAATAAAGACGAATACCATTCGTACTCCCGTCACAAAGCTGAGCCACAAATCGTAAGCTGTCCATCCCTTCCGGATCATGCACAAATCTGTAACCGTCCATCTCAAACCAATCGATGTACTTCTGCTCTGGCACACAGAAGACATTTCCCACAGGAGACTGTACAACAACACGCTGTTTCCATTGATCGAAACGCAGTTGTACATCTTCATAAACCACACCATAATAGCTGACACGGCCATGATACATATTTGCCAGGCCTTTATAATAGGGGAGTTCGTGCCACAACCATGCCGGATACTGCGGTTCCACCATGCCCGAATACAGCCGGGCGTAATCAGAGGCAACAGAAAAATATGCCTGAGCTCCGGCATTACGTACGACTGCCATCATACAGGCAAAAACCAACAAAAACTTTTTCACGTCTTTATCTTTCTATTCATTCGAATGAATGCAAAATTACACCTTATTTTATATATCCAACGCGAAGATGCCAAAATCTTTTATAGAACCGGAAAGTTTTAACAATCTTTTACCTATTTCCCGAGATGTAGGCGGAGGCCGAACTCAAGGGAAGGCGCGAAGGGATGCTCCTTGTAGTAATGCTGAAGGCTGGTACCATCGTCGAAATGGTAACCAAGAGAGGGCTCGAGATAAATGCCGAACTGTGGCGTGAACTGGTATTCTGCGCCAGCAGCTGCCTGCACAGACCATTGCCTGGGTTTTGGGCCTTCGACGGTCTGCGATGTCTGATCACTTATTTCTGAACTGATACACTTCTCAAGCATCGTACTCCCTGCAAGATAGATGCGGAAATGATTGGTCGACCACAATTGCCATACGATACCCAAGGGCACACCTAAGTAGTGCAGTTTCTGGTCGTAATCAATATTCCGATAGAGAGGGACGCTACATTCTGAATAGAGATAAGTATAGTTGATGCCGCTAAGCAATGCCAGATGGTCGTTCAACTGATACTGCACACTCAGGCCGAACCTGACAGGGAGCCGATGCTTCCAGACGATATCAGCGAGGTCATAATAAGCATGGGAATTGTCAGCAGCTTCATATTCAAGACCGTTATCCTTACCTATATGGTCACTATGCATATCTATATAATTATTGTAGAAACGGGCCGTCTGTACAGAGTTTGCAGCGAGGAGTCCGCCTGAGGCATTCAGACCAACCGACCATTTACTGGAGGTATCCTTGTGTCTTATGCGTGGCTCTAGTGGCTCTAATGTCTCTGGTGCCCTTAGTGTCTTTGGTGTTTTTTGTGTGTTTTGTGTCTTTGGTGTCTGCACAGGATCGTCGGCGACAGGTTCGTCAGAGACGGGATCATCGGCGACGGTCTCTGGACACAAAGGGGTCAGGCACTTCTGTGTCCTTTTCTGTGTCCTGGCGCGATAAGACAACACAGAGGTGCCTGACCCCTTTGTGTCCTCAGTCGGTTTAGAATCCAAGACTTTAGCCAGCTCCTTAACTTCCGGATTCCCCGGACTATCATCTTCATGATGATGGTAAACGGCAAAGAATCCGACAAGCGCAAGAATGGCAGCGGCAGCAGCCCAGTACAACCGCTTGTTGGCAGCAGGCTTGCTTTCAGGCTCCGGTTCAATGCCCAGTTCCTTGCAGATGTCTTCCCAGAGACCTTCCGGGGGAGTCACCTCGTGACCCTCCAGTTTCTTCCGCAATTGGTCTGTCCAGTCTTCTTTCATCGCTTGCCGTTTAATAGTTCGTTAATTCTCTTTGCCAATAATCGCTTTGCGAAATAGAGTTGAGAAGCCGAAGTGCTCTCCTTGATGCTCAGCAGCTCTGCGATCTGCCGGTGCGAGTAGCCCTCAAAAATGTAGAGGTTGACCACCGTTCTGTAGCCGTCGGGCAGTTCGCTGATGAGCCGATGCAGCTGGTCGGACGATAACCGTTCCGGCTGCGGTGAGTCTTCATCGGTCAGCGGCAGAGGGGCCTCATCGATAGCCACAAGATTCAGCTTCTTCCGTTCCCGCAGATAGTTGAGCGACTCATATACCACCACCTTCCTCATCCAGCTCCAAAGAGCCTCCTCGCCTCGATAGTCGATAGTCGGAAGAGTAGTAAATATCTTCACGAAGCTGTTTTGCAGTACGTCCTTTACATCGTCCTTGTCAGACACATAACGGTAACAGACCGATGAAAGCTCCTTGACGTAGTGTCGATAAAGCTGGCTCATCGCCCTCTGGTCTTTCTGCCGTATGCGCTCAACGAGTTGTCCGACCATTATTTTCTATTGCGTTCTACTTTTAGAATCCAAAATTACGCAAATCTTGTATGTATTCGCCAACTTTTTTAATTCTTTAACACAAAACGACAAAAGATTTTCTCTTTTTTGCCTATCTTTGCACCCGATAGTGTCACAGATTATCCTGACCCTTCTGTGACATACAAATCAGGTTATGAACATCAAACTACATACCCCCAAGAGTCTGAAGTCGGGCAGCGGCATGGCCTCGCTGAAGCAGTTTGTGCTGTCGCTCTTCGCCACCACCGTGTCCATCGCGCTGACGTTCGGCACGGCTGCCATCATCGACTACAATAAGAAGCAGAAAGAGAAGCGTGAGATTGTGATGATGGTAATGTACGACATGAACAACTCGTTGGAACAGGTTGAGCGATCCGACTCTATGATCCGCGAGGCGATGCATCTTCAGCTGAAGCTGGCCCAGGATACGATGACTTTCGACAGTCTGAAGCCCAAGTTAGGATTTCAGATGCAGCGAACGGATTATACTGAGACCACTGAGCGCATTTTCTCGTCGAGCATCGAAAGCATAAACACGGTGGGCAATGCCCTCTTCATCGAGAATGCGGCGAATTTCTATCAGTTGCGTAATGAGTACAAGGAGCAAGTTCGCGACTCGATGATCAACGAGGCTATCCGTCGGGATATTTTTTCCTCTGCAAAAGTAATGGTTGACTTCGATTTCTTTATATATGCCTTTATCAGTACATATGTCTTAAAGGAGATGCGGAAGGTCTTTGCAGAAAGTCAGCAGATGATGGACGTTTCCGACGAGCAGTTAGAGGCTTATCGCAAACAGCGTGAACAGTTGAAGGCCTGTGTTTCCAACAAGGCCTACGACAACGACTCGCTCATCAAAAATCTCTACCAGCTCCAAGACCAGATCAAAGCTGCCAAAGAGAAATGGAAGTAAGGGATCGTCTGGGCCTGTCGAGAAAACCATTTACATTTTGATCAAACCAAAAGAATGGCTTAATCACTATGATTTTGGGCATACACTAGGGAACAATGGTTTTCTACCTAAGAAATATTTGCTGCCTGCTCATGGCGCAAAAACGGCATATCTATGCAGAAAAAGAGAACCTGAGAAAAGAATAATGAATATTCCATACAATCAGACGGAGGCTCTTTAGCGATGACAAGAGTCTCCTATCTGTAGAGAATGGGCCTTTGCTGAATGATAAGGGGCGAGTATTGGGAAGAGACCAGGTTGGCTACGATTGATGATCAGGTCGGCTACGACAGGTGATTAGCTACGGGTAGGCCACAGCAAGTGAGCAGTATTCTCGCTAGCAGCGGGAATACTGCTCGCCAAAAGCCTTCATCCCTCACATAATTTCTGGGAATGCCTTTATACAAAGGGGTTGAGGCATGTGTGGGATTGAGTAATATCTTCCAACAAGTCTTCGCCAGCTTCGAGGCCGATGCTCAGGCGGACGATGGTGTCGGAGACGGATATCGCGGCGCGCTGTCCATTGGTAAAGAGGCAGTACACAATAGAAACCGACCCTATTGCAACAATTTAACCTAAAAATAACATTCAAATAACTTAAAGTTTTTGTAGTTTATCGTAACTTTGCAGCGTCTAAAGGACAAAAAAGATTTTAGTTTAGAGTTTAATGTTTAAAATTTATAGTGTTATGGAATCAATCATCACAGCAGCAACGGTACTCACGATGTACTTCAACGCAGTTAACAGCAACGACGCCAACTATATGTATAACGGCGAGATGGAAGACGGTGTGGTCAACAAGATCGAGGTGTATACCCAGAACGACAAGAAGCAGATGGAGCAGAAGATGGAATACTGCTACGCCTACGACGAGCAGGGTCGTCTGCAGGACAAGGAGATGCTCGCTTGGGACGAGGCTACTCAGCAATGGGTGAAGAGCAGTCGGCTGAGCTATAAATATTATAAGAACGGGTACAATGTAGAAGTAAGTTACTGGGATGCCGAGAAGCAGCAGTACGATCTGCCTACCGAGGTGACCCTCTATCGCTCGCAGGCTCCCAACCTGACCACGGTGAAGACCTACAAGATGAACGAGCAGAAGGACAATATGTTCCTCAGCAGCAGTATGGTGGTGATGGAACCCCTGGACAGCCGTCTGCTGGCACAGCAATAGGGTTTATAGTTTATAGTTTAAAGTTTAGAGTTTATAGTTTATAGTATACAATCATAACGTTATGAAACCAAGAAAACTTTTCGTAGCAGTCGCACTGCTCACCACCATGATGGTATCGGCTCAGCAGCAACAGATGCAGATGCCGGAGATTCCCGTAGACGACAGCGTCCGTATCGGTAAACTCGACAACGGCCTGACCTACTACCTGCGTCACAACAACACCCCGGAGAAGAAAGCCAACTTCTACATCGCCCAGCGCGTGGGTTCCATCCAGGAGGATGACTCGCAGCAGGGTCTGGCACACTTCCTCGAGCACATGGCCTTCAACGGCTCGGAGCACTTCCCCACTGGTACGATGACCGAGTATCTGCAGTCGATCGGTGTGCAGTATGGTCGCAGCCTGAATGCCTACACCTCAATCGACCGTACGGTGTACTACATCTCAGACGTGAGCACCGAGCGCCAGAGTGCCCTCGACTCGTGTGTACTGGTATTGCGTGACTGGAGTAGCGGCATCACCGTCACACCCGAGGAGATTGAGAAGGAACGCGACGTGATCCACAATGAATACCGCATGCGCAACTCGCCCACCCAGCGTATGATTGAGCGCGCACTCCCCACCCTGTTCCAAGGTTCGAAGTACGGTTTCCGTATGCCGATCGGTAAGATGGAAATCATCGACAACTTCAAGCCCGAGGAGCTGATTGCCTATTACAAGAAATGGTATCGTCCTGACAACCAGGCCATCATCATCGTGGGCGACATCAACGTGGACTATACCGAGGCGCTGATCAAGAAGCTGTTCGGCGACATCGTGGTGCCTGCTGATGCTGCGAAGGTAATAGACGAGCCCGTGCCCGACAATGCACAGGCCATCTATGTGGCTGAGAAAGACAAGGAGCAGCAGTATCCCATCCTCATGCTCTCGATGAAGCGCGATCCCGTGCCTGCAGAGCTGAAGAAGACCGCTGCCTATTTGGTGCAGGTCTATCTGAACTCGATGGTGTGCTCGATGCTGAACAGCCGCCTGTCGGAGATTGCAGAACAGCCCGAGTGTCCGTTTCTCCAAGGACAGACCCAGGACGGCAACTACTTAGATATCTCGCGCACGAAGGATGCCTTCCAACTGATAGGCGTAGCCAAGGAAGGTAAGGATGTCGAGACGCTGCAGGCCATCTACCGTGAGGCCAAGCGTGCCCGCGACTTCGGCTTCACCGCTACGGAGTATGCCCGTGCGAAGGCCGACTACCTGAGCGGACTGGAGAAGACCTATACCAACCGCGACAAGCGTAAGAACAATGTCTATTGCAGCGAGTATGTAGAGAACTTCCTCGAGAACGACCCAATCCCCTCTATCGAAACCCTCTATCAGACAATGACGGCATTGGCAGGACAGCTGCCCGTGGAACTGGTGAACCAGTATGTACAGCAGCTGATCACCACAGACGACAAGAACCTCGTAGCCTTCTATATGGAGCAGGAGAAGGATGGCAAGACCTACGTTACTACCGAAGCCATGAAGGCCGGTATTGAGGCCGTGCGCACAGAGACACTCACCGCCTGGGTGGACAATGTGAAGCAGGAGCCGCTGATCTCGCAGATGCCCGCCAAGGGAAAGATTGTGAAGGAAACGGAGAACAAGACACTGGGCTATAAGGAGCTGACCCTCTCGAACGGTGCCCGCGTGATCCTGAAGAAGACAGACTTCAAGGACGACCAGGTGATGATGCAGGCAGAGGCCAAGGGCGGTATGTCGCTCTTCGGCAAGGAAGACATCATGAACCTGCAGGCCACCGACGCTGCCTTGATGTACAGCGGACTGGGTAACTTCTCGAGATCAGAGCTCGAAAAAGCCCTCGCCGGCAAGCAGGCATCTGTAGCCATCAAAGTGGCAGAGGACCGTCAGTATATCTCCGGACAGTCGACACCGAAGGATCTGGAGACGCTGTTCCAGCTGTTCTACCTGGCGATGACCAACATCAACAAGGACGAGAAGTCGATGGCTGCGTTTGTGAACCAGATGCAACTGGTGTTGAAGAACAAGAGTGTGAACCACGCGCTGGTATATCAGGACTCTGTAGAGAGTGTGCGCAATAGCGGAAACAAACTCTTCAGGATTCCCGAGGTAGAAGATATCGAGAAGTTCGACTACGAGCGTACGCTGCAAATACTGAAGCAGTTGTATGGCAACGGCGGACAGTTTATCTACACCATCATCGGTAACTTCGACGAACAGCAGGTGCGTGAGTTCGTAGAGCAGTATATCGCCGCCATGCCGCAAGGACAGGCTGTGAAAGCCAAGGACATCCGCACGTTCTTCAAGGGTAATCCCGTTTGCAACTTCAGCCGCAAAATGGAGACACCACAGGCTCAGACCACAGAGATCTGGCTCAACGACAAGCTGCCTTATACGCTTGAGAACAAGGTATTGATGAGCTTTGCCTCACAGATCCTGACACGTATCTACGACCGTACGATCCGCGAGGAGGAGAGTGCAGCCTACAGTGTGGGTGCCAGTGGAAGCCTCAGCGTGAATGGCGACAAGCCCGTGTATATGCTTGCCGCTCAGGCTCCTACGAATCCTGACAAGCAGAAGATTGCACGTGACCTGATGCTGAAGTATCTGAAGGAGGCCTCAGAGAAGATCGGCGACACCGACCTGAACACGGTGAGGGAGATTCTGCTGAAGCAGGCTGAGGACAACAACCGCGAGAACGGTCACTGGATGAATGTGCTGACGGAGTGGACCGCAGAGGGTGTGGACCTGCAGACGAAGTATGTGGAAACGGTGAAGGCCGTGACCAACAAGAAGGTGCAGGACTTCATCAAGCAGATGATCTCTGCCGGCAACCACGCCTCGATCGTCATGATGCCGGAGAAATAAGGATTCGGAGTACTCGGAGTATTCTGAGTACTTAGATTAAATCGGTAATTTAAGGACGAATCGTGCTCCCACGTCGTAATGCGTGTCGAGCACGATTTCTCCTTTCAGGAGGGTGGCCAACCGGCGGCAGAGAGGCAGGCCAAGACCCAGGCCGTCGGTGAACTCGGAAACCTTCATAAAGGGCTCGAACACACGCTCCTGATCAGCGGGGGCAATGCCACAGCCCGTATCAGCCACATAGAAGGCCATGAAACGGCTGTTGAGTTGCTGGCAGCCGATGGTGATGGTGCCCTCTTTAGTGAACTTATCGGCATTATAGAGCAGCTCGCTCAGGATCTTCAGCACGGTCTTCTTATCTGTGGTCAACCGGATATCGCGATCAGCGGTCTCGATGTTCAAGAGGATATCATCACTCTGCTTGAACAACACATTACCTACCGCCTCGTGACAGAGCATATTGGCAGTGACCATATCCTCGCGTGGAATCTCCTTCACCTTGTCGAGGGCGGAGGTCATCGACCAATTCTCGATAATGGTGGAGATGATATAGCTGTTGCGCTGCATATCCCTCGAGAGAGCCAGCCTCTCCTCCTCGCTCATCATACGGTGGTTCTCGCGCAGGATCTGCGAGAAGCCGCTAATGATATTCAACGGGGTGCGGATCTGATGCGACATATCCTGGATAAAAGCCGACTTGCGTTTGTCGGAGGCCTCTGCCAAACCCTTGGCCACACCCAGTTCTTCGTTACGCTGCTCCGACTCTGCCTTCATGCGTTCCAGATTGGCCACATATTTCGCCAAAGAGGCCTGCATCTGTGAGAAGCTGTTCTGCAACTGCCCGATGTCATCCTTACTACGGGTCTCAGGAATGGGGGTGTCGAAACGTCCGCTGGCCATATCCTCGGTCTTGGCAGCGAGCATCTGCAGACGGGCGACATTGCGACGGACAACAAAATAGCAGAAGGTCCACAACAGCAGCAGTCCGAAGATGACGATGGTAATGACGATGTAGATGAGCTGGTAATAGCCCTTGAAGATATCGCTCTTAGGACAAACGATGGTGACCTTCCAGTTGGTATGGGGCAACGAACGTTCGAGCACAATGTTATGCTTATAGTCGATCGTTTCGTCTTGTTTCACTTCGCCCAGGCTGGAGGCGATGACGATGCCCCGGCTGTCGGAGAGGAGGAAGTAACTATCGGGATAGAGCCGTTCTGTGGAGAGCTCCTGCGAGAGTTTGCGCAGCGAGATGTCAGTAGAGATGACGCCGATGCGCTCGCCGTCGGGCAACTCCAAGGGTTTGCAATACGACACGATGAGTCCGCGGTTGTTGCCTGTAATGTCATTACTGTCGGCAAAGGGGTCTATCCAGCAGGCACGGCCAAGGATCATGGGGATGCTATACCAGTCCATGCCGAAATAGAAATAACTCTCGTTGCCCTCCTGTTCAGTCTCTATATGATTCTCGTCTGCCCGATACGAATAGGCAGAGAAGTATTTCCCCTGATCCTTGAAGAAATTGCGCTCCATAGCGATGCTGCAGCCGTCGAGCAAGGGGTTCAGTTCGACGATGTTACGAGAGAGCTGCAACAGGGCATCAGGCTGGAGATTCTCGAGCACCTGCCACTCGGTGTTGTGTGTAGCCACTTCCACCTCACTGAGCAGGGCCGTCATGTGCTGGGTGACATTGCTGAGCACCTGTGTGGCCTGCGCAATGGCAGCCTCACGGGTAGCATTACGCGAGCGATGGAAGAGTTCGCCGATGGCCACGATGAACACCACAGTTGCTATCGCCACGATCATCAGACTGAGACGTAGCGCAAACGAACGGCGGATATGCTGGGCAATGATGTTCATGGGTGATGGGTGTTAGTTTCTTCCTGGGCGGCCCGCAGGAGTTCGTTCAGGAGTTCAGCCACCTGATTGGCATCATTCTCGATCTTGTCGACCATGGCATCCATATAGTCATCGGTCATATTCTCATACTCCTCACAGATGGTGCGGGAGACAGCAGTGATATCAGCCACAGGGGCAGACATATCCCTGGTCATCTTGTGGAGTACGGCATTCCTGACACGCTCCTCTTCCTTGGCATGATCATAAGCCTGCTGCAGCTCCGCATGGCGTGCTTCAAGCAGTGCCGACTGCTGGCGCACCTTACTCACATACTTACCCAACGAGTGCTGCATGGCCTTGAACCGTCGCTGCAACCGGCCGATCTCATCCGATCGGTTGCTATCGGGAATCTCGCCAGTGAACTCATGCTGCATCATCTGGTGGGTGGAATCCACAAGCTGCTGCAAAGGACGGACGCTGCGTGACACGATATACCACGTGCTGAACAACAGCAACAGCAATCCGATGGCTGTCACGATACGCACCGTACGCCGCAACTGATCGAAGGCAGCAAAGAGATCACTCTCAGGACAAATCATCGCCACACTCCAGCCAGTGTTCTTAAAAGGTTTATAGAACACATGCAACTGCTCGCCATGACGGGTCATCTGGCGATAGCCGCTCTCACCGGCAATCATCGCCTCGCCCAAACTCTCGATGGTAGAGTCAGACTCTTGCAGCGAAGTGGTGAAGATGGTCTCATAGAACTGTTTGGTGCTATCGGGATGAACGAGATAGGTGCCACCCTTGCCCAAAAGGATGGTGTAGGAATTGGGGAAGGGCTTGGTGGCAGAGACTGTGTCGGAGAACCAGTCGAGACAGATATCGACGGAGAAGGTGCCTACCACCTTGCCCGCTTTGTCGTGAATAGGCTGGCTATACGACGAGAAGATATCCTGTACGACGATACCCCATTCGGCATCTTCCTGGAAAGGCTCTATCCAATAGGGACGGTCGAGGAGCTTGGGTATCAGATACCAGTCCATGGTGTGATACTGGTAATAGTCGGCACCCTCGTTCTCGGTCTCGATACTGTCGCCGTTGTTATAGGAATAAGCAGAGAAATACTCACCTTTCTCTTTGTAATAGAAGGGTTCGAACGAGATGCTGCAGCCATTAAGCTCAGGGTTGTTCTCCAAGACCTGACGGCTATAGTCGAACATCTTATCCGGCTTGTCGAGATTGTTCTCGATGACGCGCAGCATATTGTTTGCGGCTACCTCCACAGCGCGCAACGTGTTGTCGATATGCAGCACAGTGCCGTCGAGTGTCTGACGGGCCTTGCCTAAGGTATCCAAACGCACACGGTCTTCTGACTCTGTGAACATGATGCTGAGAGCCGCCAGGAAGATGGCGGTCACCACAAGCACCGTCCACACACTCAGACGGGCTGACAACGATCTACGATAGTCTTTCAGGCTCTTCATGGCACGGTCAGTTCTTCAAAGGTTACGGAACGTTTCAGCAGGCCACACTCGAGCATGAGTTTGTTGGCTTTCTGCACCATATCACGACGCACACGGAATTCGCGCTTCTTACTATCGGCATCGATCTGCAAGTTCAGCACCTCTTGCAGCATACGACGCTGGAGAGTGAGGTTCGTGGCAGCATGATCGCTACGCACATATTTCATCACAATCTCCAGTGCCTCCTCGGGATGTTCGGCCACCCACTCCCAACCCCGACGTGTGGCATCGGCAAACTTCTGGCACTCCTTGGCATGAGCCTGATAGTAGCTACGTTTGACATAGACGCCCTGTTCCTGAATGTTATAGCCGTGCTCACTGAAACGGTAGATGCTCTCTTTGCTCATCTTATAGCCTGACTGCAAGAGTTGCAAATACTCATTATAGCTTGTGGCCATCGTGGCATCAATGGCACCGGAGAGAAATAGATTAATATGACTAGTACAGCGGACGATGTCGTAGTTCAACCGTTCTTTCTTACTGAGGATATAAGCCAGATAGTTGGGGTCGCCATTGAAGATGGCCACCTTCTTGCCTTTCATTCGCAGTGGATCGTTGTCCCTGCGTGAGATAAGCAGGTTGCTGCTGTTCATCGAGTCCTGAAAGATATTCACCAAAGGAATGCCCTGTGAAATGAGGTCCATCGCCGACATCAATGAGAGCATGATGGCATCGGGCTGTTCACGCTGCAATGTAATCAGTGGAGTAGTAGCCAGTGTGGGGTGTGTTATTTCCACCTCGAGTCCAACCGCCTTATAAAAGCCCTTCTCACAGGCCACATAATAGCCGGCAAACTGTGCCTGGGCCGTCCATGAGGTCATAAGCACCAACTTCTCTGCCTGCACCTTCGGGGGGCAGAGCAACAGCACCACTGTCATGAGTATGAGCTTGAAGGGTAATGGCATCGGCTGGCCGCATTAATAAATGAATACGATGTTAACGGGGCAAAGATACAAAAAAAAGTGAAAAGTGAAAAATGAAAAGTGAAAAATTTGCTACCGCACGCAAAAATTATGCGTTTTGCATTAAGAATTATGAAATTTTTTCGTATCTTCGCAGCCTAAAACCATCGTTTTTATAGATTATGACGCAAGAACAGAAATCCAACACCAAAATTATCCGCAATGAGAAGTTCGGTGGCGAACGACCTTTGTTTGCCACCCATGACCTAAGATTGGAAAATGTAACCATTACCAATGGTGAATCAGGTATCAAACAGTGTCAGAACATCGAGGCCTACGACTGTAAGTTCTATGGCAAATATCCATGGTGGCATGTCGACGGTGCCAGGATCGACAATTGTTACTTTGCTCTGGGCTCACGCTCTGCCATCTGGTATACCAATGATCTGGTGATGACCAACTCACGTATCGACGGGCCTAAGTTCTTTCGGGAGATGAAGAACCTGACGCTTGAGAATGTGGAGATTACCGATGCCGACGAGACATTCTGGAAGGTAGACGGTATCCGTATCAAGAACGTGAAACTGCATGGGGGAACCTATCCGTTTATGTTTTCAAAGAATATCTACGTCGACGGATTGGAAAGTGATTCGAAATATGTGTTCCAATATTGCAAGAATGTGGAGGTGCATCATGCAAACATCCTGACAAAGGACTCGTTCTGGGAGTGTGAGAATGTGACGATCTATGACTCTACGCTCGATGGGGAGTATCTAGCGTGGCATTCAAGGAATGTAAGGCTGGTGAACTGCCATCTGGCTGGAGAACAGCTGTTGTGCTATACGGAGAATCTGGTGCTCGAGAACTGCACCATCGACCCGATGTGCGACCGTATGTTTGAGTATTCCACGGTCGAGGCTGATATCCGAGGACATATCGAGAATATCAAGAATCCTACGTCGGGACATATCGTTGCCGACAGCATCGGTAGCATCACTATCGATGAGAATGTGCGGGAGCCGAATAATTGTGTGATAGAGGTAAGGAGATAAAGGGAAGTTAAAGAGAAGTTAAAGGGACATGTGTTATGAGTAAATTCAATTTTGATGAATTGGTAGAACGAAGGGGTACTGGATGTGTAAAATGGGATGAAAGCCCAAGCAAAGATGTCATTCCTCTTTGGGTGGCGGATATGGACTTCAAGGCTGCTCCTGCCATTCAAGAGGCCATTCGGAAGCGTGCAGAGCATGGTGTGTTCGGCTATACCGTCGTAGGCGATGACTATTATGAAGCTATCATCTCATGGTTCCAACGCCGTCACAACTGGACTATCCAACGTGAGGAAATCCTCTACACCACAGGTGTTGTGCCAGCGATGAGTGTCGCCATCAAAGCCCTTACCATGCCTGGCGAGAAGGTGCTCATCCTCTCACCTGACTACAACTGTTTTTTCTCCTCAGTTCGTAACAATGGCTGCGAGGTATTGGAGACCGTGCTACGTCGTACAGGTGATACCTTCGAAGTGGATTTCGAGGATTTCGAAGCGAAGTGTGCTGATGAGAAGACTACTGTCTTCCTGCTCTGCAACCCTCATAACCCCTGTGGACGTGTTTGGACAAAGGCGGAGCTCGAACGCATGAACGATATTTGTATGAATCACGGAGTGAAGGTAGTGAGCGACGAGATTCACTGTGAACTTGTCATGCCTGGCTATCAATTCCAACCTTTTGCCACTGTCAGCGAAGCATGTCGTCAGAACAGTGTCATTCTCAATTCGCCCTCGAAGTCGTTTAATATCGCAGGGCTTCAGGCTGCCAACATCATCTGTGCACAGCCGGAATGGCGTCGTCGCTTAGACCGTGCCATCAACATCAACGAGGTATGTGATCTGAATCCTTTCGGTCCTGTGGCCCTCATTGCTGCCTATAACGAAAGTGAGGACTGGCTCGATGCGCTGAACACATATCTTTGGGACAACTATCAGTTGCTCTGCACCTTTGCCGCCAAATATCTCCCTCGGTGGAAGGTCTGCAGTTTGGAGGGTACTTATCTCCCTTGGATTGACATCAGCGCCATAGGACTTTCATCAAAGGATTATTGTGACCGTCTGCTCAGCAAGGCGAAGGTCTGGGTGAATCCTGGCACAATGTATGGACCAGTTTCCGGCGAAGGCTATATCCGAATGAACATCGCTTGTCCCCGATCCCGACTTCTCGAAGCATTGGAGCGAATCGCAAAGGTAGAACCATTAAGTAATCCCCCCGCATAGCGGAGGGATTTTTCGTGTTTTATTTTGTATTTCGCTCAAAAAGCACTACCTTTGCACCCAAAATAAGCGAAAGATGAAGAAATTATATATCGAAACATACGGCTGTCAGATGAATGTGGCAGATTCGGAGGTGGTGGCTTCAGTGATGCAAATGGCAGGCTACGAGACTACCGAAAACCTTGACGAAGCCAATGCCGTATTCTTGAACACCTGTTCGGTAAGAGACAATGCCGAGCAGAAGATTTTTCACCGTTTGGAGGCTCTGGCGGCTATCCGTCGCAAACGTCCATTGATCATCGGCGTCTTGGGTTGTATGGCAGAGCGGGCACAACAGGATTTATTAGATAACCATCACTGTGACCTCGTGGCAGGACCTGATGCCTATCTGAGTCTGCCGGATTTGATTGCACAGGCAGAGACAGGTCATAAGGCCATGAACATCGAACTCTCTACCACAGAGACTTATAAGGACATCGTGCCCCAGCGCATCGGACTGGGCCATAAGATCGGCGGATTTGTAAGTATCATGCGTGGTTGCAACAATTTCTGCCACTACTGCATCGTGCCCTATACCAGAGGACGCGAACGCAGCCGCGATGTGGAGAGCATCCTCCAAGAGGTGCACGATCTGAGAGACCGTGGATTTAAAGAGATAACACTGCTGGGACAGAATGTGAATTCGTATGCCCTTCCAGACAATCCGGAAGTACCAGACTTTCCTGCTTTGTTGCGTCGTGTGGCAGAGGAAGCTCCTGAGATGCGCATCCGCTTTACTACTAGTCATCCGAAGGATATGAGTGATGAGACACTGAAAGTCATCGCCGAAATGCCGAACGTGTGTAAGCATATCCATCTGCCTGTACAGAGCGGCTCTGACAGAATCCTGAAACTGATGAACAGAAAATATACCCGTGAGTGGTATCTGGACCGTGTCGCAGCGATTCGCAGGATTATCCCCGACTGCGGACTGTCTACGGACATCTTCGTGGGCTATCACTCCGAAACAGAGGAGGATCATCAGATGAGCCTCGACCTGATGCGGGAGGTGGGGTATGATTCAGCGTTCATGTTTAAATATTCTGAACGTCCGGGTACTTATGCCTCGAAACATCTGCCAGATGATGTGCCGGAGGAAGAAAAGATCCGCAGACTTAATGAACTCATCGCCCTACAAACTGAAATCTCTGCCCAGCAGAACAAGAAAGACGAAGGCAAGACCTTTGATGTGCTTGTAGAAGGCTTTTCCAAGCGTTCGAGAGAGCAGCTCTGCGGACGAACAGAACAAAACAAGATGGTGGTATTCCCCAAAGCAGGGCATCATATCGGTGAAACAGTGCAGGTGAAAATCACAGGCTCCACTAGTGCCACGCTCTTAGGAGAGATCGTCTGAGAATGTTGTTATTCTACGGAATCTTGGAATTTAGGAATTTTTCTAAAGAAAAATGGACAGAGAATATACATACAGAGTTTTAGGATGTGTCTATGAGGTTTATAAACAATTAGGACCTGGACTCATGGAGAGTATTTATGAGGCTGCTTTAACAAAAGAACTTCGTATGAATGGCTTTGAAGTAAACAATCAAGTGGAAGTACCCGTATACTATAAAGGAGAGAAAATCTGTCATGACATGCGACTTGATCTCATCATCGATAACAAAAACATCCTCGAATTGAAATCTGTCGTAGAATACCGTAAACTCTTCGAGAAACAGCTTTTCACTTATTTAAAACTTATGAACTGTGAACTCGGCTATGTCATTAATTTCAATTCTGACAATATACGATACGACATCTATCCCGTCAAAAATCCATATTATAAAATTCCTAACTTCCAAGATTCCGTAGAATAAAAATATCCTTAGAATATGAAAGAATTCCTTAGTGTACTCAGACGATTTGTACCACCATACAAGAAGTACTTAATCCTCAGCGTCGTGTTTAATATCCTCTCGGCGATATTGAACATCTTCTCGTTTGCGGCACTGATTCCCATTCTGCAGATTCTCTTCCAGACGAGCGACGCAGAAACAGCCACTTCGTTGATGGCCTGGGACTGGGGCAATATCCAGACGGTACTGATGAACAACATGAACTACTACGTGAATGGTCTCATCGCCGAATGGGGACAGACCACAACCCTACTCTTCATAGGATTGTTCCTCGCAATGACCACTTTCCTGAAGACCGGTGCCTACTTCCTCTCTGCCGCCACCATCATCCCCATCCGGACAGGTGTGGTACGCGATATCCGCAATCAGGTGTATCAAAAGATCACCTCCTTGCCCCTCGGCTTCTTCTCTGAGGAACGCAAGGGTGACATCATTGCCCGTATGAGTGGTGATGTGCAGGAGATAGAGAATTCCATCATGTCTTCGTTGGAGATGCTCTTCAAAAACCCGATTCTCATCATCAGCTACTTTGCTGCATTATTGTTTATCTCATGGCAACTGACACTCTTCACCCTGACTATCGTACCCCTTATGGGATGGTTTATGGGCTGGGTAGGTCGTAAACTGAAACAAGACTCCATCAAGGCTCAGGCCCTTTGGAGCGACACGATGAGTCAGGTGGAGGAGACACTCGGTGGTCTGCGTATCATTAAGGCATTTTGTGCCGAGGGGAAGATGAACCGCCGTTTCGATCAGATCAATACCGCCTATCGCAACGATATCATGCGAGTAAATATCCGTCAGTCGTCGGCACATCCCATGAGTGAGTTCCTAGGCACAATTATGATTGTGATTGTGCTATGGTTCGGCGGTGTACTCGTACTTAATAACCACACACTTTCTGGTCCTATTTTCATCTACTACATGGTGATGCTCTACTCCATCATCAATCCGTTGAAGGACTTCTCAAAGGCAGGCTATAACATCCCCAAGGGTCTGGCATCGATGGAACGTGTCGACAAGATCCTGATGGCAGAGAACACCATCAAGGAAGTGGCTCGTCCGAAACGTCTGACCAACTTCGAGCACCAGATAGAATTTAAGAATGTATCGTTCCGCTACGGCGAGCAGTGGATATTGAAGGATATCAACTTGACGATTCCGAAGGGAAAGACCATCGCCATCGTAGGTCAGAGTGGCAGTGGCAAATCGACACTCGTAGATCTGATCCCGCGCTACTATGATGTACAGGAGGGTGAGGTACTCATCGATGGCATCAACGTGAAGGATCTGGGCATACACGACCTCAGACAACTCATCGGAAATGTAAACCAAGAGGCGATCCTCTTCAACGATTCTTTCCGCAATAACATCTCCTTTGGCGTGGATAATGCCACAGACGAACAGATAGAAGAGGCAGCACGCATCGCCAATGCCTACGATTTCATCATGGCTTCGGAGGCTTGCTTCGATACAAACATCGGAGACCGTGGTGGACGACTCTCCGGTGGTCAGCGTCAGCGTGTGAGCATCGCCAGAGCTATTCTGAAGAACCCGCCCATCCTGATTCTCGACGAGGCAACATCTGCTCTAGATACAGAGAGTGAGCGATTGGTACAAGATGCCCTCGAACGACTGATGAAGACCCGTACCACTGTGGCTATCGCCCATCGTCTCTCTACCATCAAGAATGCCGATGAGATCTGTGTGCTGCATGAAGGACGCATTGTGGAACGTGGCACACATGATGAACTGCTGAATATCGACGGATATTATAAGAAACTGCACGAGATGCAGCAGGTGTAGAAAGTGAATAGTGAATAGTGAAAAGTGAATAGTGGCTGCGCGATTTCGATATTTATGTAGAGTGTACCTTTGGACGGTGGTGGTGTTTATCATCGCGAAGGTAGTATTCATGCTCTGCTGTCGCGAGGGACATCCATTCGATATGGGTGACATCTGGGATGTCATCTGTCACGGTCTAACACTCGACCTTTCCACAGCACTCTATTTCCTGATATTGCCCTTCCTATTGGTGATGATCAGCCTCTGGTGGACACACAAGGCACTCAGCAAAATCAGCACCATTTATTTTATCATCATCTCCATCGCCTTTGCCCTAGCTTTTGTAGCCGATACCAGTCTCTATCCCTTCTGGAACTACAAGCTCGATGCCTCCTGCCTGCAATACCTCGAAACTCCCTCCGAGGCCACAGCCAGCGTATCCACAGTCTATCTCCTAGTAAGACTTGTCATTCTTGTTCTCCTAGGATATCTAGTATTTCTAGGCTATCCTAGACTTAAGCCCGCCCCCCTGCCAAACAAGCATCGCATAGCAGGCCTCATTATTTCCCTGCTCTGTCTTCCCATTATCGTTATCGGCATCCGCGGAGGCCTTCACGAATCCACCACAAACGTAGGACAGGTATATTACTCTCAGAACCAATTCCTGAATCACTCAGCGGTGAACCCTGTGTTCAGTTTCCTGGCTTCATTCGAAAAGACCGCCAGTTACGTGCCCGATTATCAGTTCATGAGCGAGGCAGAAAGGGCAAAGACAATGGAGGGTCTATATTTCACAGACAGTACTGAGCCTGATACCTTGCTCAAAACCCAGCGCCCCAATATCATCGTGATACTGTTGGAGAGTTGTGGAGGCATCTTTACCGAAGACATCGGAGGACGCAGCGATATCATGCCCCATCTGAACCATCTGACGAAAGAGGGTGTATACTTTGCCAATTTCTATGCGAACTCCTATCGTACGGATCGCGGTACACTCTGCACATGGAGTGGCTATCCCTCATTCCCACGTTCGTCGGTGATGAAGATGCCTGCCAAAACCAGATTATTACCAGGTATTGCACAATCGCTCAGGCACGAGGGTTATCATACTACCTACCTCTATGGCGGTGACATCAACTTCACCAATATGCGCAGTTATCTCGTGACCACAGGTTTCGAACAACTGCATTGGATGAAAGACTACACCGCTCAGGAACAGAAGACCTCGGAATGGGGTGTACGCGACGATATCACCTTCGCCACCCTCACACAGATGGTAAAAGAGAAACAAGGTCCCTTCCTCATCGGCTACTCCACACTCAGCAGTCATGAACCCTGGGATGTACCCACGCATCGTCTGAATGATGAGATAGCCAATGCCTTCAATTATCTGGACGAATGCATCGGCAACTTTATCAACGACATGAAAAAGACCCCGCAATGGGACAATCTGCTGGTCATCATGCTGCCTGATCATGGGTTCTCACACTTCGGCGTAGGTGAAGAACACGAGATGCACGACCATGTGCCGATGCTCTGGTTAGGAGGTGCATTGAAGGCTCCACGGCGCATTATGCAGTTGTGTAACCAGACGGACCTCCCTGCCACACTCTTAGGACAATTAGGCATTCCCCACCATGATTTCCGTTTCAGCCGTGATGTGATGAGCCAGAGCTATCGCTACCCCTTCGCCGTACATACCTACAACAACGGTATCACGATGAAGGACAGCACAGGTTTTGCGGTATTCGACCTCAATGCCAACCGTATCATCGTGGATAAGAGCAGCAACAGCGAGGCACTCATCAAAAAGGGAAAGGCAATTTTGCAGACGGCAGCGAAAGAATTAAGGGAGTTAAAGGGAAGATAAAGAGAAGTTAAAGGGATATTAAAGGGACAATAGTTATGATGAAAAGAGTAGGATATTTTGCGCCACTAGCGGCGATGCTATGCAATCTGGGCATTGCCTATATACTATATTTCCTGGCAAGAATCATCTACCTGCTGGTGAACTATAGCTATTTCGAACAGGGCCTGAGTTTCTCTCACCTCATGGAGATGCTCGGTGGCGGATTGGTGTTCGACACCTCAGCCATCCTCGTAACAAATATCCCCTACATCGTTCTGATGCTTCTGCCCTGGCATAGGAAGGAAAACGATACCTACCAACAGATCTGCAAGTGGGTCTTTATCGTTATCAATGGTCTGGCTCTTGCCATCAACCTCTGCGATAGCGTGTACTTCCGCTATACCATGCGCCGCACGACAACCACTGTTTTCAGCGAGTTTTCAAACGAAGGAAATCTCGGTTCTATCTTCCTCACGGAGACCCTGCATCATTGGTATCTCGTCTTCGCTTTCGCCCTCCTCATCTGTGGCGTGTGGAAGCTGTATGTCAAGACAGGTCTGGAATGGAAGCGTCTGCGTCCCTGGCCCTACGCCCTCACGGTATTCCTCTCTTTGGCAGCCTTTGCCCCCTTCGTAGTGGCAGGTATCCGAGGAGGCTTTACCACCGCCGTAAGACCCATCACCATCTCCAATGCCAATCAATATGTAAACCGTCCTATCGAGGCAGCCCTCGTACTAAATACCCCCTTCTCGCTCTATCGCACCATCGGGAAAGCAGTCTTCGTGGTGCCTGATTACTATCAGAATGAGCAGGAGATGGAGGCCATCTACAGCCCGGTGCATCACCCCTGCCTTGATTCTCTGAATACTCAGACTACTCCGATTACTCAGAGTATTCCGACTAAGAAAAACGTCGTAGTGCTGATCGTCGAGAGCTTCGGACGCGAATACATCGGCGCCCTGAACAAAACCCTCGAAAACGGCCAATACCGCGGCTACACCCCTTATGTGGATTCTCTCATCGCGAAGAGCGTCACTTTCAGCCATACCTACTGCAACGGACGTAAGAGCATCGATGGCATGCCGAGCATCCTATCGAGCATCCCGATGTTCGTGGAACCTTTCTTCCTCACCCCGGCCTCGATGAACCATGTAGGTGGTATCGCCTCCATCCTCGCAGCAGAAGGTTATCAGACGGCGTTCTTCCACGGCGCCCAGCGCGGTTCAATGGGATTCCAGGCATTCTCTCGTGCCACAGGTTTCCAAGACTACTACGGACGTGAGGACTACGATGCAGATACCCGCTTTGGCGGTGACGAGGACTTTGATGGTATGTGGGCCATCTGGGATGAACCATTCCTGCAATACTACGCCACAAAAATGTCGGAGATGAAGGAGCCCTTTATGACAGCCGTCTTCACCGCCAGCAGTCATCACCCCTACGTCATCCCGGAGAAATATAAAGCCCAATATCCCGAGGAGGGCATCATCATCCACAAGTGCATCCGCTATACGGACATGGCTATCGGTAAGTTCTTTGAGAAGGCGAGCCACGAACCTTGGTTCAATAACACCATCTTCGTACTCACCAGCGACCACACGAACCTCTCCGATCATGCCTTCTACGAAACAGACCTCGGCGGTTTCTGCTCTCCCATCATCATCTATGAGCCTGACAATGCAGAACGTCAGCCGGAGATACAAGACAAAATTGCCCAGCAGATAGACATCCTGCCCACCATCATGGGGATGTTGCACTACCCCAAACCCTATTTCGGCTTTGGCATCGATGTGCTGAACACCCCAGCGGAAGACACGTGGGCCGTAAACTATCTGAATGGCATCTACCAATATGTAAAACAAGGATATGTGCTACAGTTCGACGGCTCACAGACGAAAGCCGTCTATGCCCTCAGCGACTCACTGATGAAACGGAATCTCATCGGGAAGGTGCCGCAGCAGCCGCAGATGGAGCGCGAACTGAAAGCCATCATCCAACAATATATGACCCGCATGACACAAGACAGATTGACAGTCAATGATGAATAGTAGAAATAAAATATCAGGGCTAGGAGCAGTGATCGTCAATATCCTGCTTTTGTATGTGGCCTATATGGTGACCAGAATCGCCTTCCTGCTGGAAAATTACAGCACCTACGAACACGTGTTCAGTTCGCCGAAGTTCTGGGATATCTTTTGGGGCGGCGTCTATTTCGACACCTCCGCCATCGCCTACACCAACGCCCTCTACATCCTCCTGGTACTCTTCCCCCTGCATCTGAAGGAAAACGCCAAATGGCAACGCTTCTGCAAGTGGCTCTATATCATCATCAACGGTCTGGGACTTGCCACGAACCTCGGCGATGCCGTGTATTTCCAATATACCGCCCGTCGTACTACTATTGCTTTCTTCAGCGAATTCGGTGCCGACGATCAATTAGGCAGCATTATAGGCTTGGAGTTCCTACGCCACTGGTATCTGGTATTGCTCTTCATCGCACTGATAGCCTTTCTGTGGCGCTGCTACCTTACCCCCGTTTTCCGCACCCAGCCTCGCAAGCGTTATTACATCATCCAGACATTAGCGCTGCTCATTGCAGCCTTCCTTTGTTGGGCAGGCATGCGAGGAGGCTTCTGGGACAACCGTCCTATCAAGATCAGCACCGCCAATCAGTTCATCGACCGTCCTAACGATGCGTCACTCATCCTGAACACCCCCTTCTCGCTCTTCCGCACCATCGGCAAACATAGCTATCACAACCCCGGCTATTACCAGAGCGAGGCAGAGCTCGAAGCCATCTTCAGCCCGATTCACGATCCCATTCTGATTACTCCGAATACTCAGAGTACTCCGATTACTCCGACCAAGAAAAACATCGTCGTCATCTTCCTCGAGAGCTTTGGTCGCGAATATATCGGCAGCCTCAATCACGAGATCCTCCCCGGCTACAAGGGCTACACTCCCTTCCTCGACTCCCTGATGCAACATGCCGTAAGCTTCCGCTATACCTTCGCCAACGGACGGGCCAGCGTCGATGCCATGCCCTCGGCACTCTCAGGCCTCCCTATGTTCGTAGAGTCTTTTGTGGCTGCTTCCCACGCCACGAATCATCTCAGTGGTATGGCGGCCTGCCTCGACAGTTTAGGCTACGAGACGGCCTTCTTCCATGGCGCACCTGCATCGAGTCTCGGATTCCAAGGCTTCACGAGATCCACGGGCTTCCAACAATGCTATAGCCAGGAGGATTTCGAAGCCGATCCTCGCACCAATGGTCCTGCCGATTCCGACAACTGGTGGGGCATCTGGGACGAACCTTTCCTGCAATATTTCCGCACGAAGATGAGTGATATGAAAGAGCCCTTCATGACGGCCCTCTTCACACTGTCGAGTCACCACCCCTTCCACGTGCCGGAACAATATAAAGAGGTATTCAAAGAAGAGGAGATGCCCATCCACAAGTGCATCCGCTATACCGACCACGCGCTGCAACGATTCTTCGAGGCTGCCAGCTGTGAACCGTGGTTCAATAACACCATCTTCGTGATGACAGGCGATCACACCAACATGAGCAACCATGCGGAATACAAGAGCAGCATCAATCAGTTTGCCACCTCCATCATCCTCTACGACCCCAGTGGCACTGTCACCCCAGGCATCCGCGATGGCATTGCCCAACAGACGGACATCCTACCTACCATCCTTAACCTCGTGGGCTACGACAAACCCTATATGGCTTTCGGCTGCGACCTGCTGAATACCTCTGTCGAAGACACCTGGGCCATCAATTACCTTGACGGTATCTATCAGTATTGCAAGGGGGATTATGTCCTGCAGTTCGATGGCCAGCAGACGATAGGTCTCTATGCCTTGAAGGACTATCAGATGAAAAAGAACCTGAAAGGCCAGATGCCTAAGCAGCAGCAGATGGAAAAAGAGGTGAAGGCCATCATCCAGCAGTATATGGCAAGGATGATCGACAACCGGCTAGTGCCCTAAAACGTTCTAAAGAATATGTTGGAAGAGATCGTCGAAATAGCGGAATGAACTTTCGCTCAACGGTGCATCGGCATCCATAATCCAATACAGCGGACGGTCATGATACATCGCTGCCACCAGTGAGAACGTGCTGGGAGCACCCATCAGATAGTCACAGTGCGAGAGCAGACACAGATCCTCGCCAGGGTTCCCATCAGGAAACACCACCTCACATGCCGGTAACTCCCGCCGGTAATAGTCTTTATCCAGTTTCGGGTCATTACCACAGATAAATACCCTCACCTGTTGATCCGGATGCAACGCCAAGAAACGTCGTATCACCCCCACATACTGTGGATCAGAGTAGAAGAATTTCCCATCGTAAAACGTCGCATAATCTCCCCTCCGGATATGCACCCCTAAGCAAAGTATTCTCTTTCCACTTTCCTCTTTCCTCTTTCCTCTTATAATCTCACCAACCTTCTCCTCAATCTCAGACCGAAACGCAAACAACGCCAATATCTCCGCCTTATACTTCAGAAACAGGTCATACCAATGCGCCTCCCATCCTGTCACCACCAGCATCTGTTTCTGCAGCATGACATCCTCGTTACGACGATTCTGCGCTTCATCGTCGCTGAAAGTCACCGTCGGTATCAATCCCCACTTGGCAGCATATTTCGCAAAGACGTAAGTAGCAAAATTATGGTGCTTCGTATCGCAGATATGGAAATACGGATACTTATAAGCAAAGCGCATCGACATCGTCTTGCGCCCATGCTCCCTGCCCCAGGCATACACATGCCCGTACTGCAGTATATTATTCGCCATCCGGCCCCTATCGTGTACGAAAATCACTATAAACTATAAACATTAAACTATAAACTATTCTTCTACGCCTTCCCGGGGTACGACCTTCCCATCCACTACTTGGAATCGCCTATCAAACTCTTCCCTCGTGCGCTTCCAGCGATTATGACTCCAAAGCCACAGCTCCGGCTGCCTGCGGATACTCGCCTCCAGCATCTGATGATAGATGTCCGTCGCCTCATATTCCTTCAACTCCTCCGGCTTACGGGTAATCAACTTAAACTCCGCCTCGTAATAGCCACGTTTTGGGTGCGACACCTCGAGGAAGAAGATCGCCTGACGGTTCTTGATGGCAATACGTTCCGTACCCGTCATCACCGGCGTATCGTGGTTCAGGAACCAGCACCAGTGGTGGATATTGTTCCAGTGCGGCACCTGATCGCCTAGATAACCGAACACCGTTGGCTGCTGCTTCCGCTTATATTCTATCGTCTTTCGGAGAATATCCACCAGGGGAATGCACTCTGCCCCCCATCTTTCCCGCAACCGCAGGAACAATTTGTCGAAAGCCTCATTCTCCAAGGCATGATACAGTTGTCCGCACTGGGCTTTCTCCGATACCCACAGGGGCAGCGAGGTGATCCACTCCCAATTAAACGAATGTCCAAGGTAGACAGCACACGACTGTCCCTCTGCCACGCACTCATTCACCGTCTCGGTACCCTTGAATACCAGGTGCCGCCGCATCTGCTCGCGACTCATCGTCTTCATCTTCACCGCCTCCACGAAATAGTCACACAACCGGTGGTAGAACTTCCGCTCTATCTCCCGTATCTCTGTCTCCGACTTCTCAGGGAACGAGGTCGTAAGGTTACTGCGCACCACCTTCACCCGATAACCTATCAGGCGATAAAGCACCAAATAGACGAAATCGCTCAGCAAGTAATGCACCCAGAACGGCAGCAGCGAAAGCAGATACCACAGGGCAGACACGAGACAATAGATCACCTTATTCATAAACTATAAACTCTCAACTATAAACTCTTTTGATCTGCTCGTAATAATGATCGTAGTTCAGATGGTCGTCGAAGTCGGCCTTTGCCTGCTGTCCCAGACGCTGGCGCAAGGCGGCATCATCCACCAATCGGGCCATTGCCTCAGCCAATGCCTTGGCATCGCCGGGAGGCACCAACAGTCCGTTCTGCTCCTGCACCACATACTCGCGCTGTCCACCATTGTTCGTTACCACCACGGGACGTCCTTGCGACATATACTCCTGTGGCGACAGCGGACAACCCTCCTGCACCGTCGATGCCAGGATACCGAAGTCGGCACCCGCCACATACGGCAGTACAGGATGTACAAACCCTGCAAACACCACCTTTTCCACAATATCTTTTTCCTGCACCATCTGCTTCAGATGGGCAGTATATTCTTCGCTGCCACGACCTACCAGCACCAATCGGAAATCTCTCTCCTTGATCTGTGCCACCGCCTCCAACAGCGTATCAAGTCCCTTCTCGGGATCCAGTCTTCCGTGGAACATGCCGATCACACAATCCTTAGCAATCCCATATTGTGCCCTGATATCCACGGTAGTCACCGCCTCCGGCACTACAATACTTGTATGCACAATGCCTAACTTAGCTTCGTCTATCGTAGGCTGTGTGCTGAGGAATGCCGACTTCGACAGTTCCGAATCAAAAATCAGACGGTCCAGATGCCGATAGAGCCAGCGGTAGAGCAGTGTGTTCTTACCCTTCCTTGTCAGATGCCGACACATCACCACCCCTATTTCCTTCTTCCGTGCGATACACCGGGCATAACACGCCGTAAACGCATCCTTGAAGTTATGGGCATGGATATTTGAATGATTTTCAATCACCTTCGCCATTTTCCAGGCACTCATCACATCCAGTGCCCCGCCAAGGGCCAGCGGAATCACCTTCATCCCTGCCTCCTGGTACTTCTGCATAATCGCCTCCACGGGCTTGCAGAAAATGGTCACATCGATGCCGTCGGCCATCTGTCGCTGACTCAGGTCGTAGACGTACTGTTCGCCTCCGCCCCACTCCTTATTCGATACGATATGGAAAATCTTCATGCTGCAAAGATAATATTTTTCGGAAAGAAATTTGAATAATATGAATATTTTTATCCAAAAATAAGATAAAAAGTATATTTCTGAGTCAATTATTCACATTATTCACATTTCTTTCATAAATAAATCGTACCTTTGTATGCGAAAAATTGTAAGTTACGATGGCCAGCTACGATATAGAAACCCTCCATCAGCACATCTTGCAGATCCTGTTGTCTGTCGATCGTGTCTGCCGTGAGCACAACATCAAGTACTACTGTTGGGCAGGCACCATGCTGGGTGCCGTCCGTCACAAAGGCTTCATCCCCTGGGATGACGATATGGACATCTGCATGCCCCGTCCCGACTACGACCGTTTCATGCTCCATGCCCACGAGTGGTTGCCAGCGCCCCTCGAAGCCCTGTGCATCGAGACCTCACCCACCTACCCCGGCGGTTTCGGAAAGATTGTCGACAGCAGCACCACCCTGATAGAGCGTGCCCACAGCGACTACCTCGCCGGCATCTATATCGACGTATTCCCCATCGACGGCATCTCTAAAAACAAGATGGCCCAGCGGATAGCAGTGGCGCGTTACAAGGCCCTCGACAAACTGCTCTACTTCCTGCATCGCGACCCCTATAAGCACGGACACGGACCCAGCTCGTGGCCCATACTGCTCATCCAGCGCTGCTTCACCCATGAGTGGGCGCGCCGTCAGTTGCGTGCCGCCTATCTGGCCTACGACTACGAATCCAGCGACTATGTGCTCGACTACGACGATGGTGTCCGTGGTGTCATTCCCAAGACCATGTTAGGCACGCCGCAGCCCGTCGACTTCGAAGGTCACACCGTCATGGGTGTGGAACAGGCCGATGCCTATCTCCGTAATAAGTATGGTGATTATATGGTCATCCCGCCGCACGACAACCAGCGCCAGCACAACTTCTACTATCTGGACTATAACCTCCCCTATAGGGACTATCAAGATAACCGCGCTTTCGTCAATCGCGATAGCGCTTCTCAATGATCTTCGCCACCAGAATAAACTGATACACGGCGTGCATCCCTGAGCGTATCAGGCCTCGGATGCCCATACGGAAGCTGCCGTCCATCACATAACTCTTGAAGAAACGCCACAGTGGTCGCCAGAACAGGGCGGCCACGCCATATTGTTTCTTCTCCGTCTCGTTGTCGGTATACACGTTCATCTTCGCCACATACTCATGCATCGTCTCATCCATCAGATGCAGCAGCCGTGCCTCCTTCGGGGCTTTCAGCTTCTCCACGCGTCCCGGCACCTTCGGCAGCGAATGGATCGTCGGAGGCCATTCCGTACCCTCACGCACCAAGAACCGCAGCTGATAGTCATAATAGAAGTCGCGCACGAACATAGCCATGAACATATTCTGTCGGGGGATATAATAGCCCGCCACCGGACTCCTTCCCTCCTTCTCTCCTTCTCTCCTTCTCTCCTTCCCTCCTTCACTACTTTCCTCCTTCACTACTTCATAAAGTGCCTCGCGCAGCTCCGGTGTCACAATCTCATCGGCATCCACCACTAACACCCAAGGATTCCTTGCCGCCTGTATGGCGAATGTCCTTGCGGGCTCGCAGCAGGTATGGCCGTTCTTCGGGAAGGTCACCACCCGGCAGCCATACTTCTCAGCAATCTTCACCGTGTCATCAGTACTCTCCATATCGCACACCACCACCTCGTCGAAGTCCTTCACCGACTCCAACACCTTCGCCAAATGCTGCTGCGCATTATACGTATTGATAACTACCGAAATCATATCTACTGTCTCCTGACTCCTGACTCCTTCTCTCCTTCTCTCCTTACTCGTCTCACCGCCTCAACCACGCTCTTTATCACCACTTCCGTCATCTCCTCATTCAACTGCGGATAACACGGCAGTGATATCTCGTGGGCATAGTTCTGGTAGGCCTGCGGATAATCCTTGATGTCGTAGCCTAAGTCGCGGAACAGCGTCAGCATCGGCAGGGGAATGAAGTGTACGTTCACCGCCACCTCCTTTTTCGATATCTCCGCAATGATCTCGTCACGCTGTTCTTCAGTAATATCCTTGATTCTCAGAGCGTACACATGGTACGACGTCTCCCGCCCATCTTTCATCACTGGGGGCGTCATGGCCCACGGTTCTTTGCCGAAAGCCTCGTTATAAGCCGTGAAGATACGCTTGCGCTCTGCCAAGAGCTTATCATACTGCCGTATCTCTGCAAGTCCGATGGCAGCGTTCACGTCAGCCATATTCGCCTTCATACCCATGCCCACGATGTCGTAGCGCCAACCGCCGGCCTTGCTTTTCGTAAAGGCATCTTTCGTCTGACAATTCAGCGCCATCATCCTCAGCTGCTGATACAGCTGCTGGTTGTCGAAGGGTGCCGGCATGTTCAGACAGATGGCACCGCCCTCCGCCGTGGTGATGTTCTTCACGGCATGCAGCGAGAAGATGGCGATGTCGGTCTCGGTACCAGAGTACTTCCCACCGTAGTGCGAGCCGATGGAGTGTGCCGAGTCGTTAATCACGCAGATACGACCCAACTGCTCCATCACCGGTGAGGTAGGCTCAAACATCGCCTTGATATCCGGCTCCTGTACCAGTGCCATGATGGCGTCGTAGTCGCAGGGGAATCCTGCTATGTCCACCGGTATGATGGCCTTCGTCTTTGGGGTGATAGCCTTGCGGATGGCCTCCACGCTGATATTCAGATCCTCGCCGGAATCCACCATCACGGGTTTCGCACCAGCCCACAGCACAGCGAAGGCAGTGGCGCAGTAGGTATAGGCGGGTATGATTACCTCGTCGCCGGGCTTTACGCCCAACCAGCGCAGCATCATAATGGCGCCTGTTGTCCACGAGTTCACGCAGAGCGCGGCCTGTGTACCCGTCAGTTTCACAATCTCTTCCTGCAGGGCCGCGACCTTGGGGCCTGTAGTAATCCAGCCGGAGCGCAGCGAGTCGGTCACTTCCGCCACCACCTGGTCGTCAATATACGGGGGTGAAAATGGTATCTTCATCTATAAACTATAAACTCTAAACTATCAACTCTAAACTAATTCGTTTGCAAAGATACGAAAAAGTTACGGAAACCCCACCAAATGAAATGTTAAAAGAAAAAAAGACCGACATCGCGAGGATGCCAGTCTTTTTATTAGAAGGGGCCGCAGCCCATACAGCTCGTGGTCGTAATCGCTGTCAAAAATGCCGTGAGCGCGGCTACTACTACCTTCACCGCAATCTCAATGATCTTTTTCTTCATACGTCACCTCCTTCTTAGTTACCCATGTCGATGGGGTTGTGGTTGTCACCGCCGCTGGTAGTGCCGGTGTTGATCATGAGAGTCGAAGCCTGCCCCGCCGCCAGCCAAATCACAGTCTTTGGGAAGCAAACCGCCCGCCTTAGCCAACTAAACAAGCCATCGTAGCCAGCAGGAGGCCACTGGATACGTTGTGTCAGTACCGCAACTATTGACTAATGTCGATGTTTCTCACGCTCGACAGAGCTCAAATTCTGATTTGGCTCTGTACTCCCTTACTCGTAAGCGTCCAATTTTCACACCCCATACTCTTGGATGCCGATAAACAGGGACATCTTGAGATTTCCCATAATCATAACTGGACTAAAATTTGAATTATTTAACTGGTTGGCATAGCATCATAGGAGTCAGATTCTCATAATCCGTACGTCCATCAACACATGCCTTGAAAAATTTCTTCAGATAATCGCACACCGAGATAGCCTGAGCCTTGCACGTAGCGATGATGGTGTGA